>ERZ887851.69-NODE-69-length-90639-cov-14.583712_pt1 | contig 90639 bp, 76 predicted proteins | sample MGYA00521100_ERZ887851 | MGnify/ENA primary metagenome ERZ887851 (study PRJEB32303, sample SAMEA104408602) | aquatic metagenome | biome: Brackish water; feature: Pelagic; material: water | place: Baltic Sea | collected 2014-06-06T16:11:00 | depth 11,444 m ... | reverse complement strand
GCGCTGAAAGCATCTAAGCACGAAACTCACCTCAAGATGAGATAACTTTTAAGGGTCGTGGAAGACTACCACGTCGATAGGCTACAGGTGTAAAGACGGTAACGTCAAAGCCGAGTAGTACTAATTACCCGTAGACTTATACACTTCTATTTTGAGAATTTAATCTACTTCAATCATCCGATATATCATGACCTTAATCATATTGTCTGCTTAAGTTTTACTTAGCATGACAACGATTTTAGGTGTTTATAGCAGCATGGTCCACCTCTTCCCATTCCGAACAGAGAAGTTAAGCCTGCTTGCGCTGATGGTACTGCCCTTTTGAGGGTGGGAGAGTAAGTCGACGCCGCTTTTATAAAGCCCCTCCATGTAGTTGGTGGGGCTTTTTTTGTGCCATTATTTTATGATTATATACCAGAAAATAAAAAAGCTCTGACCAGAACGGCAGAGCTTTTCAAATTGTTCAACAATATCCCAGTTTGTTGCTATGAAATTGAGATGATGAGTAAAAGGGATATTAATTGAGATGTGGAGCTATGACCCTAAAACACTCCAACGTCGTTAAATTCTTGGTTCATTTATTTTCGTTAACAGTTTAATAATTTGTTTTCGAAAACACTTACCCCTAATAACGTTCCAAAATGCGGTGCTTAAGTTAAATTGCTTTATATCAGTATACAGATATTTATGAGATGGAGGAATTATTTTCAAAATGAAATTATTTGTTTCATTTTGGCTGAAATTATCAGTTACTCGTTTGTGATATGTATTTAGAGAGCGCGATGTTCCTTCATTTCTTTGAGCATTCGATACACCGTAGTTTGACCAATACCTAGTTTTTCAGCTACAACTCCGGTATCGTTGCCGTATTGATTCATGTAGAATTTCACAATTCTAATTGAATATTCTCTAAGTGTCTGTTCTCTTGTGAGAAGGTCTGGAAGCAGATCTGATCTTGTTGTGAAAGTCAAATCGTCCTCACCGATCTCATTAGTGTTGGTAAGAACAATGGCGAGCTCTATTACAGATTTCAATTCACGAACGTTTCCTGGCCATTTATATCCCAAAATTTTCTGACGAACAGCCTTACTAAATGACTATTCCTCCAATCCGTTTTCATGGCAGAAGCTCATCATAAAATGATTGGCGAGCAACAAAGCATCTTCCTCACGGTCACGCAATGGAGGCAAAGCAATCGGGAGACCATAAAGTCTATAATATAAATCTTCACGGAAATTACCATTTTTAACTTCTTCCAAAAGGTTTCTGTGGGTTGCAACAATGATCCTACAATTAACAGCTATGGGCGTATTGCTGCCGATTCGTGTGACTTCTTTTTCCTGTAAAACTCGCAAAAGTTTGACTTGAGCATTCAAATCCATTCCACCTATTTCATCAAGAAAAATAGTTCCTCCATGAGCTTCTTCGAATTTCCCTTTGCGACGGTTATCAGCTCCCGTAAAAGCCCCTTTTTCGTATCCGAATAGTTCACTCTCTATCAATTCTGATGGAATCGCCGCAACATTGACGGCGATAAATGGTTTCTCTTTACGGTTTGAATTGAAATGTATTCCCTTTGCTACCATCTCTTTACCTGTACCTGTTTCTCCTGATATTGAAACGGTAATATTTGTAGTTAGCGCTTTGTTCATCATGTCGTATACCTTACGCATACCATTACTGTTGCCGATCATTGACTTTTCAAAGGAATACTTTTTCTGAACTTCTTTTTTCAACGTCGCAATTTCCTTTTTCAAATCGAAGTTGCGACAAATATGGTTCACAGTATTCAATACCAGCTCTTTAATGTCTTTGGATTTTACAAGATAGTCGTACGCTCCGGATCGTAATAAAGAAACTGCGGTTTCAATTTTCTCTTGCTCCGAAATGATTATAACCTCGACGGAAGCATCCATTTCTTTAATTTTTTCAAGTAGTTCCCCACCATTCATATCTGGCAAACCGTAATCAACAGTTATAATTGCGGGCCCCTTATCCAGTTCGCGAAGAACGTCCTTAGCAGAGTGGAAGCCAACTACATTATAATCTGGATTTTAGGATAGGCTATGAACTAGAAGGCGGTTGTACCATTCGTTATCTTCAACAACATAGATTAAAAACTGTAATTCCATGATATTTTCATTTAGTTTTATTCAATTCGATTGATACTTTTTGGATAACATTTTCACATTCATTTTCAACGTGTTCTATTAGTTTTTCCAATTCGTCGCTAGTTTCAAATGAAACCTTGGCTAGGCACTCAATTTTCTTAAGTGTTTTGTAGAGTTCATTTGCTTCGAGATGCTTGCAAGGCGAACTTATTTTGTGCGCTATTGCAGCTATTTGATCAATTTGATTTTCCCTTAGATGAATTTTTATTTGTTGCACGCCCGTTTGAGTGCTTTCCGAAAATGTCTCTAGCATTTCAACATAAAATTTCGTGTCCCCATTGCTGATGGATTTAAGTTCACTGAAATCAAGCGCCAATTTCTCTTTGGATTCACTTTGCTGAACCGGATTGGTTGCAAGGCTAGAAAGGAGTTGTTGCATTGTGGTAATAAGTAATTCCTCCTTAAAAGGTTTAGGAACGAAGCCAGCCATTCCGGCATTTTTGTAGCCTTTTTTATCTTCTTCGCTGACCGCTGCAGAAAGCGCAATGATTGGCGTTTCTGTATTTAGCGTTGTGTTTTTAATTCCTTTTGCAGCTTCAATTCCATTCATTTCCGGCATTCGAGCATCCATTAGAATCAAATCAAAATGAGTTCTCTCTGCCAAAAAGATGGCCTCCTTTCCGTTTTTAGCTTCAGAAATTTTTGTGTTGTATTTAGTTAATATCGTCGCTAGAAGTTTACGATTAAATGGTTCGTCATCAGCAATCAGCACATTGTATTGACTAAAGTCGGGTGTAATTGATTTTTGTGTCTCGATTACATTAACGGAGTCAAGGTGTCCTATTGGATATCTTATTTCAATGAGAACTTCCGTTCCAACTTCTTCTGCACTATGAACTTCTACGCTTCCTTCGTGTAGTTCAATCAGTTTTTTCGTTATAGAAAGTCCCAAACCTGTACCTCCATAGGTTCTTGTGGTGCTGACTGCTGCCTGCTCAAAGGCTTCGAAAACGCGTTCTACCTTGTCGTGAGACATTCCTATCCCCGTATCTGTAACAGAGAACTCGAGTGTAACGAAATCGTCGTCTAAGTTTACGGAACTTATGGACACGGAAACAATCCCGTCATCGGTGAATTTTATGGCATTACTCACAACGTTGATCAAAATTTGAGATAGTCGAACTGAATCACCAATAACTATTTCTGGAATGTTATCGGTCATTTGAAATTCCAAATCGATTTTCTTGGCATTGGCCAATGGTGACATAAGCCCTTCAACGTCTTTCACGGCATGGCGGATATTGAAAGGATTTGCCTCTAATTTAAGTTTGTAATTTTGAAGCTTCGTGAAATCCAAAACTTCATTGATTAATTTCAGTAGATGCGAAGAAGCGCTGATGATTGTTTGTAGGTGATCTTTTTGTTCCTTGTTTAGTTTCGTGCTGGAAAGTTGATCTGCGAATCCTGAAATAATATTCATCGGAGTACGAATTTCATGACTCACGGTCGCTACAAAATGTTCTTTCGCTTTTGCTAAATTTCTGGCCTCATTCCTTGCCTTTTTGAGCACTTTTCGGTATCGCGTACTTCTGGTTATATAACGAATTATAGTAGCAGAAGTGATGATGAGTAATATTGTGATGATGAGGCAGAATATGACAATTTGTGTATTCGCACCGCGAATAATTTGACTAGTTTCTGCTGTTCTTTTCTTGTCTAGAACGATTTTTTGATTTTCAAGGATGACAATTATTTTCTGTATTTTATTACTATAGAAATTGTCTTTTTGCAATAGGGAAAATTCTTTAAGAAGTTGCTCTTCCTCTCGAGAAGTCTCGGTATTTTGAATGGCTTCCAGGTTGTTTTTAACGGCATCGTAATCGACGCGCATTTCAGTTCTCGTGATGACAGGATTCTTTTTCCGACTTTTAAAGAGTCGCCATTTTCGCTCATCATCGCTTTCTTCTTCGGTTGTCACCTTTTCAGCGACGTCATCGATGCTTTTGGTTACTTTTTGAAGGGCTTTCTGAACTCTGAATTCATTCTGAAGTACCAAGAGACTATCGTATATAGTAAGTTTCTTGTTTACAAGAATTTTCAGACTATCCAATGGAGCTTTGGACATCTCAGTTTTAATCATGTCGAATTCTAAATTTTTTAATTCGATCTTGATTTGTTTTGCATACTTGTCATATTGGTCTAAGAATATAGAGTCTTGAGTAAGCGTGTACGTTTTAACTTCATTCTCCGCTTGTGTCAATTGGAAAATGAGATTCTTGGTGGTATTTAAAACGGGGTCTGACTTGCCAGATTCTTTAGCATTATCCAAAACTTTAACGAATCCCTGATAGGTTAATAACCCGACCGCACTCACCATGATCAAAATCAGGAGCATGATTGCGAGAAATCGATACTTTATAGAAAAACGAAGTTTCATAAGCGTAAAGCTGTTCTTTTAAAATAGTGTTTTCATTTTGAAATCAAGTAGAATTTCAAGTTGTTTTTCATTCACCAGTTAATGTATCTGCGCCAATGCAATATCAGTACCACTATTTGGATGATTCATTTAATGAATTCAGAATGAGCTTAATTCGTGGGTAGAGTCCTTTTTATCAAATTGGAATCCATACCAAAATGAATTAATCATTTTCAAAATGAAAATTACACGAGATTTTTCTTGCCGCGATCTAGCCCAAAAGTAAAGGTGCTGCCAACTTTTAGAGTACTTCTTACACTAATGGTCTGTCCGTGTGCTTCAACGAAATGTTTTGCAATTGCCAGTCCCAGGCCAGACCCTCCTTCATTTCGGTTACGACTTTTTTCAACGCGGTAAAATCTTTCGAAAAGACGTGGGATATCAACTTCTGGAATTCCTGGCCCGTTATCCGAAACCTCTATTGTTACGATGTTATCCAGTATGTAGAAACGAATTTGAGTCTCCCCTTTTTCATTTCCATAAGATATAGAATTACCTATAAGATTGGTTAAGACTTGCGAAATCTTGCTTTTATCTGCGTAGACGTAAATAGGATCGAATTCCTTGGCAAATTTCAATTTAATCTTCCTTTTTTTTGCCTTCATTTCAAGTTCATCGAAAATGTCAGTGATTAAATCGACAATATCAAAATGTTGAAGTTTCAAATCGATCTTTCCAACTTCCATTTTCGTCAACTTATCCAAGTCTTCAAGAATCATCGTCATGCGATCCGTTACCTTTGAGGCACGTTCCAAAAATTGACGATTGACTGTTTCGTCTTCAAGCCCTCCTTCTAAAAGTGTCAGAATATAACCTTGGATTGAGAATACAGGCGTTTTAAGTTCATGAGCCAGATTTCCAATGAATTCTCGTCGAAATTGCTCTTGCTCCTTAAGTTTGTTGATTTCATCCGTTCTTGCCTCGTTCCATCTTTTCGTTTCAACTTCCGCTCTTTCGATGACATCATCGAATAAACTGAAATTATCTGATCCGTATTCGTTCATTTTATTCTTTCGAATCGAGCGGTATAGGATTTTCAACTTCTGAGTAATGAAGCGTTTCATCAATACATAAAAGATGATGTACGTGCCCACGGAAGCAACCACAGGAATTAATACAACCCAGAGCCAATCTATGCCATAGGAAGTTCTAATTGCAATGAATGCGATTAAAAGTAATGTGAAAACGATTGCGCTTCCAGCTAGTAAAACTTGTACAGGTTTGAGGTTTTTCAAAATTCGTTAAATGTATATCCTACTCCTTTGATAGTACGAATATAACTATTACCTAATTTCTCTCTCAATTTTCGGATATGTACATCGATAGTTCGTTCACCGACAATCGCGCCATCGCCCCAAACAATATTTAATATTTGATCGCGATTGAAAACTTTTCCTGGTCTGCTTGCCAGGAGTTCCAGCAATTCGAATTCCTTTTTAGGAAGAATGATTTCAGTGCCTTTGAAGTTTACTAGGAATTTTTCGCGATCGATTTTTATTTCGCTTTCTTTTTTTTCGGTTTCAATCTCTGTTCCCCTGCGCAATAGTGACTCTACTTTGCTCAAGAAAAGACGCGGCCGTATCGGTTTGTTGATGTAATCGTCAGCTCCAGCTTCCAGACCTGCAATTTGAGAGTAGTCTTCTGAACGTGAAGTTAAAAATGCAATAACTGGTCGATTCATTTGCATCTCGTTTCGTATGATCTGGCAGGCTTCAATACCATCCATTTGAGGCATCATTACATCAAGAATGATTAAATCGGGGTTGAGATCTTTTGCAAACTTAATTCCATCAACTCCATTATTTGCGGTGAAAACTTTATGTCCTTCTTTCTTCAAAGTATAGGTTAAAAAGTCTAAAATGTCCTGTTCGTCATCTACCAGTAAAATCGTGCTTTCTTTCTTCGTGGATACCATCAAATATGTTTTGTTACAAATCTATACATTGCAGTAATTACGTGGGTTATAGAATATTTACAGTATGATTAAGGAATTAAAAATATTCTTTAACTCAGTGTTAAGGATTATACCGTTTTAGTAGGTCAAATTAGAAGCGATTGTGAACCTGTACGTAACATGTTAACATAGTCTTAACGTATTGATGATACAATCGTAAGTATTTAGAAAGTTCAGATTCAAAATAACATCCAATCTTTGCAGTGTTCAAAATCGAAACACAAATTAAGATGAAAACACAAAAGATGAAATTTGGAATGATGGTCCTCGCAGCGACACTTACTGTAGGAACTGTTTCATGTAACAGAAAAGGATGTACGGATCCAACTGCTACAAACTACGATGAAAAAGCAAAGAAAGATGATGGTTCTTGTGTATTGCCTGATGGGCCAGTACAATCAAATGTAGTATTGACTGGAACTCAAACAACGGACTTGACTTTAGATAACACTCAGGTTTACGAGATTCAAGGTAAATTTGTAATTGAAGATGGAGCAACACTTACTATTCCTGCAGGAACCATTATAAAAGGAGCTGAAGGAACTGGAACGCTTGCATCTGCATTGGTTATCGCGCAAGGAGGAAATATTAACGCAGTAGGAACTGCATCACAACCAATTATTTTCACTTCTGTATTGGATAACATTCAACCAGGTGAATTGACAGGAACGAATCTTGACGAGGCTGATAAAGGTCTTTGGGGTGGACTTATCGTTCTTGGATACGCGCCAATCTCAGCTGGAGATGGTGATGTTGTTTCACAGATTGAAGGAATTCCTGCTGGAGATACTTACGGAGCATTCGGAGGTTCTGACGCAGCAGATAACTCAGGAACAATTTCTTATGTGTCTATCCGTCACGGTGGAGCACTTATTGGAGCTGGAAACGAAATTAACGGTTTGACTCTTGGTGGAGTTGGAACTGGAACGACAATCAACAATGTTGAGATCGTAGCGAATTTAGATGATGGCATCGAATTTTTCGGTGGAACAGTTAACGTAACGAACTTGCTAGTTGGTTTCCAAGGAGACGACGGAGTTGATATCGATATGAACTACTCAGGAACTGTAGATAACTTTATCGTTATAAGCGATGCTGGTTCTGATGAAGGTCTTGAAATCGATGGTCCTGAAGGAACAACATACACAAACGGATTGTTTACTTTGAGAAACGGTTCTGTATACAACTTCGGTGGAGCTGGTGCAAATGGAGATTTCAAATCAAAAGCACAAGGAACAATCGAAAATGTAAGCCTAGGAAATGCGAAAATCCGCGCTTCTTATCAAAATGCTTGTGTTGATCCTAAAACGGATGCGTACACGCACTTGACAAATGGATCGCCAACATTGGTTTTCACAACAAGCGCATTCACTGGAGTAACTGTTTATACTGCATCGGATGATGGAGCAACACCTCCAATTACTTGTCCAGTTCCTGCAACTGACCAGTCTACAGCTGAGTCTTCAATGACTTCAACAACAGCAACTGGAGGATCTGCATCTGGATTTGCATCATGGACTTGGGCTGGTGTCAACGGAAAGCTTTAGTTCCAACTTAAGGTATTAATTATCAGATAGATGTCTGCCCTTTTATCGGGGCGGACATTTGTTGTAACAAACGACTTGTAATTCAAAAGCAATGTTCAAAAACTTATTTAGTCTTCTAGTATTTCTTCTAATCACTGGAGCGACTTATGCACAGGGAACCATTCGTGGAACTGTAAAAGATGCAGAGACCCAAGAACCTATTTACGGAGTAACCATTCGTATTGAAGGGCAAAGTGGTGGAGCTAGAACCGATTTCGACGGTGAATACGAACTAAAAATCGCTCCAGGAACGTATAAACTGAAGTTCTCGAACACAACGGAAGGTTATATTGATCAAATTGAAGAGGTGACTGTACTTGCCTCCGAAGTAACCATTTTTAATACGACACTTTCGAAAAGTGCTGCGGTAAAAACTCTTGAGGGAGTAATTGTAGTTCACAAGAAGGTGGAAGGAGCTGTCACGACCGAAGCGGATGATATTCGTCGCCAGGATCAAGGAAGTGCTACCGACGGAGTTACAACTGAACAAATTCAAGAGAAGGGTGCATCTACCGCGATTGAAGCTGTCCAGTCCGCACCGGGCCTTTCCGTGGAAGATGGAAAAAGTGTTTATATCAGAGGACTAGGAGATCGCTATACAAAGACGATTTTGAACGGAATGGAGATTCCTGGTCTTGATCCTGATAGAAACTCCGTGCAAATGGACATCTTTCCTTCCATTGTTGTCGATAATATAACTGTATACAAAACGGCAACGCCTAATTTAACTGGAGACTTTACAGGTGGACTAGTAGATATAACAACGAAGGATTTCCCTTCGCAACGAACTATCTACGCGAAAGCAGCTTTGGGTTATAACAATTTTGCAACATTCAACAGCGATTATATTTCTTACGATGGTGGATCACTCGATTTTCTTGGTTTCGATGATGGAACACGAGCTTTGCCTTTAAGAAGAACGGATGAACTTCCAAATCCAGTTACAGGAGATCCTAAATTGGAGCTGTTAACTCGTTCTTTCAGCAATACAATGGCTGCGCAGAAGTCGATGAGCTTCTTGAATCAGAACTATGCATTTAGCTATGGAGATAGACTTACTTTTAAGGCGGGGAAAGATTCGACAAAAGTTACCTATGGTTACAGCGCCATGATTAACTATAGCAACTCTCACAACTTTTACGAAGATGTAGAATACAGCGAGTACCGTTTAGAGTCTACCAATGGAGTCGCTCTGGATGAACTCGAAAAATCACGAGTTTCTCAAGGAATGCAATCGGAGAACAATGTTTTATGGACGGCTTTAATTGGACAATCACTGAAAGTAAATCGTTCGAAATATAAATTGTCTCTATTTCACACGCAAAACGGTCTTTCATCAGCCGCTATTTTGAGAGAAGAAGATTTTGAAGACAATCCATCTGTGGTAGAAAAAACAAGTATTCAATTCACGCAAAGATCTGTTTCAAACGCGAATCTTTCAGGTCGTCATTTCTTGGATTCAGCTGCAAATTGGAAGTTAGATTGGAAGTTAAGTCCAACGTATTCAACGATAAAGGATCCAGACGTTCGATCCACATCTCTTGCCATTTCGACAGACTCTACGGGAAATACTTCGTACGATTTTGATCCAGCAGTAGGAGCTCAAACATTCCGTATTTGGCGTAATTTGACGGAATATAATATTGGTGGAAGATTTGACTTGTCTTGGACAAAAGACCTTGATTCTGTTCGCAAAACGGAAGTTACATTTGGAGGTTTGAATACATACAAGAGTCGTGATTTTGAAATTTTACAGTACATTTTTGATTATCGAAATGGGAGCAATGTTGAATTCTCTGGAGATCCAGACTGGTATTTCCAAGATGAAAACATCTGGACGGCTGAGACGGATCAGGGAATGCATGCGACAGGTGCGTATGAACCAGCAAATCAGTTTTCAGCGAGACAAAATGTTGCTGGAGCTTACGTTATGAACGAGTTTCCAATTACAAAGGACTTCCGAGCAATTTATGGGGTTCGCGTTGAAAATGCGAAAAACTGGTACACGGGACAAAACAATCTAGGTACAGAAAGATATAACGACACGATTATCCTTGATGAATGGAACTTACTTCCATCTGTGAACTTGGTGTATAAGTTCGAAAAGCCAGAAGACAGTGCACATTACAAAAGATTTACGAACCTTCGTGCTGCATATTATTCTTCAGTTGCGCGACCTTCGTTTAAAGAGAAATCTCTTGCAGCTATTTTCGATCCACTTCAAGGTAGAACTTTTAACGGAAACATTGATTTGCAACAAACAACCATTCACAACTTCGATGCCCGTTGGGAGTACTTCTTCGGAAGAGTAGAGTTGTTATCCGCGAGTGCTTTTTACAAACAATTCTACGATCCAATCGAATTAGTCGTGTTTAATACAGCGCCGGATAACATTCAGCCATTGAATACAGGTACTGCGCAGGTTTATGGATTCGAATTAGAGGCTCGTAAAGCAATTGGATTCAACAAAAAGGAAAAAGAACATTTGAGTTTCGTTGTTGGTGTAAACTACACGTATGTTGTTTCTCAGGTGGATATGCGTGAGTCTTTGATTACCTCAGGAGGAATTACGAAGACGGAAAAACAAATCCGTGAGGAAAATGCACGTGTAGGTCAAACAATCGGAAATTTCAGACCAATGTACGGTCAGTCACCGTATATCATTAATGCCTTTGCAACATTTAAAAACGATTCGCTTGGATTGATTTTTAACACAAGCTACAACGTTCAAGGGAAGAAATTAGCAGCGATCGGTATTGGACGAATTCCAGATGTTTACGAACAACCTTTCCATAGCTTAAACTTCAAAGTGTCAAAATCATTTGGAGCAGACGAGGCATGGCAAGCGAGTTTAACAGGAAAGAACCTTTTGTTAAGCACACGCAGAAGATTGTACGAATCTTTCAATGCGACAAGTCAAGTGTATAGCTATTTCAATCCTGGAATGACTATTACCGCAGGTGTTTCATACAACTTAATTGGAAAGAAAGATAAAAAGAAATCAGCTGAAGAAGCAGCAATTGACGCAGAATAATAAGTGTTTGATGCACAAAAAAAGGAGGGTTTTGCCCTCCTTTTTTTGTGCTTAATATTTTTTATTCTTTCTCTCGGAATTTATACCCGACACCTTTCACTGTTTTGATGTATTTGTCCCCAATTTTCTCGCGAAGCTTTCGGATGTGAACATCAATCGTTCTATCGCCAACGACAATTCCAGAACCCCATATAGTTTCCAAAATAATGTCGCGTTCATAGACTTTTCCTGGTTTGGATGCTAGTAAAGCAAGTAGCTCAAATTCCTTGCGCGGCAAATGAATCGGCTCGCCTTTCTTCAATACAATGTATTTTTCACGATCAATAATGAGATCCGACTTGGGCTTTGATTCGTAAGCTTGATCGCCGCTGTTTTTTCTACGTAAAATTGCTTTTATTCTGCTTGCGAGAACTTTCGGCTTCACTGGCTTGGCCACATAGTCGTCTGCGCCAGCATCGAGTCCAGCTATCTGACTGTAATCCTCGTTTCTTGCCGTTAGGAAGCAGATACGAATTTCTTTTGTCCTAGGATTCTCGCGTAAATTCTGACAAACCTCGATACCATCCATTTCTGGCATCATGACATCCAATAAGACCAAATCTGGTTGCTGAGCGATGGCCATTTCTATGCCTTCTTTACCCGTTGCCGCCTGAAATACTTTAAAACCCTCTTTTTGCAGATTGTACGATAAAATATCTCTGATATCATCTTCGTCATCTATTATAAGTATACTCTCCATAGATCAAATTTTGCGAAAACTTTTTTTCGCTTCCGAATAATATAAAGATAATATTGGATTCTTAAATGCGATGCAAAAAATGAACTTATCAATTAACTAAATCCTTTAACTATCGAAAATTGTTGATTTTCGGTGGGTTTAGCGCCTTAGGTACTTTAAGAACTATCCACAATGTGCAAAAGGTGCGATCACAATCTTAGGCAGCTAAGTTTTTTAAGAATTTAAAAAAAAAGTTAAACAGGTTTGCTTGAGTCAAAAGTTCCTATATCTTTGGCAATGTAGTAGTAGGTTAGGTTGATTAGTGTAGCGAGAGTTAGGGACGCCAGTCCTTGACTCTCGTTCTTTTTTGCAAGAATTCACACTCCAAAGTTAAGTTTGTGTGAACACCTGAATAAAAACCTCATACTAGCATCCAAGATCATTGCAAACGACTATTTTTGATGAAAATATTTTTGATGTCGTTAACTGCACAATTTAGACTGCTTGTTCTGTTCTTCGTTACAATGTTCGCTACCAATACTATAGCGGCAACCGATCAATCATCTCCAATCGAAAACATCTCCTCAAGCGAAGGTCCTGGTGAAGTGAAGATCTATTGGAACCTAATTTACGACAGCCTTCCATTGAATCGGAAATTAGTGATTCGTTACCTTCCAAGCAATCAAACCAAATTAGATGTTCATCCTAATTGGAAGTATACTGGATTAATAGATCCGAAAAAGACATCTTACGAAATAAAAGGCCTTGCCATCAACGAAAAATACGCCTTCTCTATAGGTGTTGTGAATAATGATGAGATCAAGAATATTTCTCGTCAAACTATTAAAAAAGCAGATGTCGTTTGGTCCAAGGATAAATCCTTCTCTACAGAGCGAGGATGGTCTTTAGGTTCTGGACTCATAATGAGAATATTGATGTTGTTGGGCTCACTCGGAGTTTTCATTTACGGGATGAAAGTGATGAGCGAGGGGATTCAGAAAGCCGCAGGGCAGAAATTAAGAGAGATTCTCGGGGCAATTACCAAAGGTCGCGTTAAAGGGATTCTCACAGGATTCGTGACTACAGCAATCATTCAGTCCTCTTCCGCAACTACAGTGATGGTTGTCAGCTTTGTTAATGCAGGCTTACTTTCATTAAAGCAGAGTCTTGGAGTGATCATGGGAGCCAACATCGGAACGACAGTAACCGCTTGGATCGTTGCGTTTCTTGGTTTCTCGGTTTCAATGTCCGATTACGCTTTGCCTATATTTCTGGTAGCAATCGTTTTGCTTTTCTCGAATCGTGACAACCTCAAATCATGGGGAGAAATGCTTGTTGGATTTGCCATTTTATTCCTTGGATTGGAGCTTCTAAAACAAGGAGTTCCAGATGTTAAAGGTAGCGTTGATTCACTTAAATTTCTTGAATCCCTCTCTGGGCACGGAACCTTCAGTGTCATTCTTTTCGTATTGATGGGAACCGTCGTTACAGTTGTGGTTCAGTCTTCTTCTGCTGCGATGGCTGTAACGATTCTTTTGTGCGAACGCGGTATTATTCCTTTTGAAATGGCAGCTGGAATGGTGCTGGGAGAAAATATCGGGACAACGATTACGGCAAATCTCGCTGCGATGATAGGAAATGTTCATGCAAAACGTGCAGCTAGAGCCCACCTCGTTTTTAACCTCTTCGGTGTGATTTGGATGGTATGCGTTTTTTACCTTTTCATTGATCTAATCGATTATATGGTTTCTGCGAAGTTGCCTAGTCCTATTTCACATCAAGAAAGTAGACCAATTGCGTTAGCATTATTCCATACGGTTTTCAACATCTGTAATGTACTGTTGATGTTCTGGTTTACTAAGTACATAACTAAACTCGTAATTTGGATGGTGCCAAGTAAATCAGATTCCGACGAGAACTTTACCTTAGAATACATTTCTGCTGGTTTACTTGTAACTCCAGAATTGTTCCTTCTTGAAGCACAAAAAGAACTCGCGAAATTCGGTAAAATAACCTCTAAAATGTCAAAGTTCTTTCAGACATTAATGTTTGAGCAAGACAAAAAGTCCAAGAAAAAGCTTTACGAGAAAATTGCGAAATACGAGGAAATCACGGATCGAGTGGAGATTGAAATAACTGGTTACCTCAGTGAATGTGCCGAAAATGATCTTTCGCACGAATCAACAATGAAGGTGCGTGGTATGTTGACTATTACAAATGAGCTGGAACGAATAGGAGACGTTTTTTATCAAATGTCCCTTACATACAAAAGGAAAGACGAGCAGAAAATTTGGTTCACACCTGAACAACGATCCAACGTCAAAACACTTCTTGAAACAGTAGATGAAGCATTTGAAGAAATGACAAAGAATCTTAAGAAGCCACAGAAGGATGTTTCCATTGATAATGCCATGGAGATCGAAAAGAAAATAAACAATTTACGTGATACATTCCGCGCGGAACATCTGTCATCCATTGATAAGGATGAATTCAATATTCGAAGTGGGATTATTTATACGGACCTTGTGCACTCCTGTGAAAAACTGGGAGACCACATCTTGAACGTTACAGAAGCATTGATCGGGAAAAACTTAATTGGAGAGAACTTCGCGAAGAAGGATTAACAATTCGTTAAGATTAAGTAATAGGATTTCTAGCTATATTAGTCATCAACTGAGCTATTATGAAAGTTAAAATACTTCTTGTTGAGGACGATACAAGTCTTGGATTTATTATCTCGGACCAACTGAAAGCCGAAGGCTACGCCGTCACGCTTTGTACGGATGGTGCTGAAGGATTCCAACGATTTTCAGAAGAAACATTTCACCTCTGCATTTTTGATGTGATGATGCCTAAGAAAGACGGATTTACCTTGGCTCAAGACGTCCGGAAAATGGACTCAAATATTCCAATTTTATTCTTAACGGCGAAATCGAACGATGAAGACAAAGTTCAAGGATTCAAGTCGGGAGGTGATGATTATCTGACAAAACCTTTCAACGCTGAAGAACTTCAATTGCGGGTTGCAGCCATGTTAAGAAGGGTGAATATTCAGTCTGAATCCAAGCAGCAAGATGTCTACCAAATCGGAACCTATTCTTTCGACACGGTTAATTATATATTGAAGCATACGAATTTTGAGAAAACACTGACGAAGAAAGAAGCGCAAATCTTGGCAATTCTTTGCAAGTTCATGAATCAGGTGGTCGCTAGAGAGATTGTTCTTACGGGCGTTTGGGGTCATGATGATTACTTCGTAGGTCGAAGCTTGGATGTTTTCATTACAAAACTGCGAAAGTATTTAAAGGAAGACGATAAAATTCAAATAGCTAATATTCACGGGATAGGTTTTAAATTGGAAATAGAATCATGAGAAATATTTTAATCATTTTCACATTATTTGTGGCGTTTACATCGCAAGCTGATCAACTTGCATACCTTTCAAAAGCAGATGCAGAAAGAGCAGCGACGGAAATTAAAGTTGGAGAGACACTCTTTATGTATTGTGGTTGTTGTAGTTCGGTAGAACCAGAAAAAGTAAAGGTGATCGAAGTGGAAGTAAAATATACAGGGTACGAGGATTATTACGAGGTTATCGTGAAATACGAAAAGGAGAACGGAAGTATTATGTCGGAAGGTATCGACCTCGCTTATGTCTGGAAAAAGAAGCTTTTCAAATACAAAACATTGGGTAACTTGCTGAACCTTGAACACGATTCGTGCATCTATATCAAAGATTGGGACGATCCTAAAAATGTTGAAAAAGATATTTAATGGCGTACATTTTACATTTGGAAACAGCGACAAAAGTTTGTTCTGTTGCGCTTTCTAATGACGGTAAATTAATTCAACAAAAAGAGATAGAAGAGGACGGTTATTCTCACGGTGAGAACCTGACACTTTTTATTGAAGCTGTTGTTCAGGCGGCGGGCATAACGATGAAAAACCTGTCTGCAGTATCAGTGGCATCTGGACCAGGGTCCTACACTGGCTTGAGAATCGGTGTGGCAACTGCGAAAGGAATCTGTTATGCATTGAAAATCCCTTTAATCGCGGTAGACGCCTTGACCAGCCTATGTGAAATCGCCAGAGAGCAACATCCTGGAAAAACGCTTTGTGCAATGATCGATGCACGTCGAATGGAAGTCTACAGCATGATACAATCTCCTGAGAATGATCTTCTCAAACCTATTTCGGCAGATATTCTAGATGAAACATCGTATCAGGAGTTTTCTCCATTTGTCTATTTTGGAGACGGTGCGCCTAAGTTGCAAGATGTTTGGACAGATTATGACAGGGTTGCAGATGTAGAAATAAAATGCTCCGCGCGTGGACAGGTAGCTCTTGCTCATGATGCCTTTCAGAATAATAACTTTGAAGACGTAGCGTATTTCGAACCGTTCTATTTGAAAGACTTCATCGCTGGTGTCAAGAAAGCTTGATCGATTGCAAAAATGACAACGCTTCACCTTTTGAAAGTGCTTCTAAATAAGCTGTTCCAATAATTGCACCATCCGCATGGTGATGCGCTTTTAACACATCTTCGTTTGTACGAATCCCAAATCCGATCATCATTGGCGTAGCTCCGCAATAGGCTTTAATTTTATCGTAAGAGGATTGATTTTCCAATGGACTGCTATTTCCCGTAGTCATTGTCGTTGATACTAAATAAATAAATCCATTCGAGCTGCGCTTTGCCATTCGTTGCACGCGTTCTTCCGTTGTTTCTGGGGTGACTAAAAAGCACAGGGTCATTCCACTTTGTTGAAAGAGTGCTTCATAGTCACGCTCATAGATTTCAATAGAGACATCGGGAATAATAACATGCGCAATCCCGACCCTACTGCATTCCTTTAGAAAGCGTTGAATTCCAAAACGAAGAATCGGATTCAAATAACTCATGATAACTAATGGAATCTCGACATCGATTTTACTGAGTTGTTGGAAAAGTAATTCCATCGTAAAGCCATGTGAAATAGCTTTCATGCTCGAAGCCTGAATCACTGGACCGTCCGCCATAGGATCAGAAAATGGGATGCCAACTTCAATAAAATCAACGCGATTGCTTTCCAGAAATTTTATTTGCGAAGGAAGCGAATTTAATTCTGGAAATCCAGCTGTTACAAAAATGCTGAGCTGCTTATGTGGTCTGTTAAATGGATTCATAAATATTCTTGATATGTTTTCATGTCTTTGTCACCGCGCCCCGAAAGATTGATGACGATAAGTTCATTTTTGGTGATCTCCAATTGGTCGAGAGCTGCAATCGCATGGGCACTTTCCAAAGCAGGAATAATACCTTCGTTTCTTGTTAGATCCAGTCCAGCTTGAACTGCTTGAGCATCGGTAACCTGAATTGAAAGCGTTCTTTTCTCGCTAATGGCATGAGCATGTTCGGGACCAATGCCGGGGTAATCCAATCCAGCAGATATTGAATGTGGTTCAACTACCTGTCCGTTTACGTCTTGCATTAGCAGTGTTTTACTTCCGTGAAGCACACCCAAAGTGCCGAGCGCTGATGTCGCAGCCGATTTACCAGAGTTGACTCCAAACCCAGCTGCTTCTGCGGCAATTAAACGTGTATTGGTAGTATAGAAATGATGAAACGCGCCTGCCGCATTGCTTCCACCGCCGACACAGGCAATTACGGTGTCTGGATTCGCAATCCCTTCTTTATCCAAAAGTTGAATTTTTATTTCTGCGCTGATGACAGATTGAAATTCAGCGACCATTTTTGGGTAAGGATGAGGGCCAACTACACTTCCGATGAGGTAATATGAATCCGTATGATTGATCCAATAGCGAATGGCTTCGTTGGTGGCATCCTTTAAAGTTTTACTTCCACTTGTTGCTGAGACAATTTCTGCGCCCAACATTTTCATTCTTTGAACATTCGGAGCTTGGCGTTCAATATCTTTCTCCCCCATAAAAACAGTACACTGCATTTGCATGAGAGCACAAGCCGTTGCCGTTGCGACGCCATGCTGTCCCGCTCCGGTTTCTGCGATTATGTGCGATTTACCCATGGATTTTGCTAGTAAGATCTGCCCCAAGGCATTATTAATTTTATGAGCACCTGTATGGTTCAAATCTTCTCTTTTTAGATAGATTCTGGCAGCGAATCGTTGGCTTAAATAATCAGAAAAATACAAGGGAGTTGGTCTCCCAACGTAATCCTTTAATAATTGGGAAAACTGTATTTTGAATTCTTCCGAATCGCGAAATTCCCTGTAGGCAAGTTCAAGAGCAAAAACACTCGGCCTTAATAATTCAGGGATGTACGCGCCGCCAAAAGCTCCATAGAATCCGAGGAGGTCTGGGGATTGATAATTATGATTTGAATTCATCTATAAACTGCTTTAATAGTTCAATGTTTTTGATGCCTGCCTCGATTTCAAAGCCACTATTTAGATCGATTCCTGCCAATTGAGGATGTGAAATGCGCTTAATTTTTTTAAGAAGTTCAGGTCGAATTCCACCACTCAATAAAAAGGGAACGGAGCCTTGGTATCGGTCCAACAAATCCCAATTAAATGTGATCCCCGAGCCGCCATACGCACTTGTTTTGGTATCAAAAAGGAAGTAATCAACTGTGGACTCGTAGGCTTTTAATTGTTCAAAGTCGAAATCTCCATAAATACCGAAACTTTTGATCACAGGAATCTGGTGTTGAAGGGCTGAACAAAACTCTGGAGATTCGTCTCCGTGTAGTTGAACGGCTTCCAATTTTTCAAGAATGGACACTCGGATAACTTGCTTAATTGAAGCGTTAACGAAAACACCCGTCTTTTTCGCAGCCACAGTTGCGAATGCATTTGCCGTATAGCGTTTCGATTGAGGATGAAAAATGAATCCAATATAATCGACGAACGTTGAAATTGTCGCGGCTTGTTCGGCATTTGTAATTCCACATACTTTAATAATCATGACACAGTTTGTTTAAGTGGAGAACGATAGATTAAATCTGAATTACTTGCTTTCATAAGAGACTCACCGATCAAGGCACCCCGATAACCTGAATTTTCTAATAGTTCCAAATCTTCAGCTGTTTTGATGCCAGATTCGGAAATGCAAATTTTGTGTCGAGGCAAGTAGTCCGCTAATTGAATTGATGTATTTAAATCTATTTTCTGTAGATGTAAATTCCGATTGTTGATACCTATGATGTCAACAAATTCATTGATTCGTTCCAAGTATTTTCGATCGTGTGCCTCCATCAAAACTTCCATTCCTAAGCTTTGAGCAATTATGGTTAACTGTCGGGCATGTTCCGATTCGAGTAACTCAGAGATTAATAAAATGGCATCAGCTCCGAATGCTTTCGCTTGGAAAATTTGAATCTCATCCAATATGAAATCCTTTCTTAAAACGGGAATTGAAACATTTTCTCGAATCACGAGAAGATCTTCCAGGCTGCCTCCGAAATAAGGGGAATCTGTCAGGCAAGAAATGGCGGCAGCCTCGGAAGTTTCATAAAGTTGTGCTTGAGCAATCGGAGAGGATTTTGAATTAATTTCTCCTGAACTTGGAGATTTTCGTTTGAATTCTGCGATAATTGAGAACTGAGATTGTTTCAAAGCGTCTAATAATGAGCGCGTAGGCAATTGAAAAGCATCCATAGTTTCAAAGTCGGATAAAGAATAACGGCGTTTAAGTGCAGCGATTTCCTCTCGTTTTGAATCAGCAATTTGTTCTAGAATCGTTTTCATTGGTTTAAAATTTAAAGTGTTTTGCGGTTTGTCCGCTGAGAATAAATTGATGCGTATCATGATACGTCTCTTTGAGATCAAGGCTCGGTTGTGCAATTGTTCGTGCAAGTGCTACGTTGGCCGCAACGACTTGATTTTGAGCCTCTGTTCCTTTTCCGAAGGTGATGTCGCGCAAAAGTCTAGCTGCTTCGTGAATCGTTCCGCCTGAGTGCAACGACTGAACTCCGACAGGGGGCAATCCCAAAGTGAGTGAGGAAAAGGTGCGCTCTTCATTTTTGCCGAAAAGACGCGTCGTGTCCGTCAGTGAAACTTCGTCAAATCCATCCATGCCAAAGACAACCTTGAATGCTGTGCGTTCCGGTCTCAAAATATGCTGATAGATTTTCGCGAGTTCTAAAGAAAACGTTCCTGTCAATTGAAGTGGTGGCTGAACGGGATTCACCAAGGGACCCAACGAATTAAAGATGGTTCGGACACCTAAATTTTTTCGAATGGGTGCGACATTTTTTAATGTAGGATGGAAGAGGGGAGCATGTAAAAAGCAAATATTGAACTTCGTTAGTGATTCCGATAACGTGTTCGTGTCATTCGAAAAGTGAAATCCAAGTTCTTCCAATACATTCGATGAACCACAAGAGGAACTAACTCCGTAATTCCCATGTTTAATTACCTTTTGACCCATCGCAGCCAAAACAAGTGAAGAGGTTGTTGAGATATTGAAGGTGTCTTTTCCATCTCCTCCCGTTCCACATAGGTCAATACTGTTGCTCGTATCTAATTCGGGTTTGATGGATCGTTCCAACAATGCTTGACGGAAACCATCTAATTCTTCAAGTGAAACTCCACGCAATTGAATTCCTGTCAGTACCGATGCTATTTCTGCTTCGGATATCTCGTTTTCACCAATGCTGTGTATGAATGCGGAAGCGTCTTCTTGCGTGAAATACGTTCGATCCATTATTTTTTCTACAAATTTTTTCATCTCGAGGCGTTTTCTCTAAGTTGTTTTAATTCCGGGGTGCGGTTTCTTACAGATTCAATCCAATTTTCAATCATGGTTCTCCCTTCAGGTGTTAGAATGGATTCGGGGTGAAACTGAACACCATAAATCGGAAGTTTTGAATGTTGAAATGCCATATTCTGCCCTTCAAATTCGGCTGTTGCGATCAATTCTTTTGGCAACGGATTTTGTACAACCCAACTATGATAACGGGCAACATCAAATGAATTTTCGATTTGATCGAACATCATGGGTGCTCCAACTTTTTGAATTCTTGAGGATTTTCCATGAATAGGTACGTGGCATTGTTTCAGCGTCCCCCCGAAGTGTTCGGCAATGGCTTGATGACCAAGACACACGCCTAAAATTGATTTGGATCGTGCATGAACGGCAATGACTTTCAGCAAATCTCCTGCTTCCGATGGGATTCCCGGACCCGGTGATAAGAGAATTCCATCAGCTTGATAAAGCGCTTCGTAATCAACCTTATCATTTCTAAATACCTGAACTTTTACGCCTTCAATTTCTCGAACGTATCGAACGAGATTGTATACAAAGGAATCGTAATTGTCTATGATCGCTATTTTCATGCGTTGTTGTTTTCTGTTTGTGATTGAAATTGATGGGCTTTTCGAATCGCTTCGCGAACAGCACGCAATTTGTGATGAACTTCTTTTGTTTCCTTTTCTGGTTGCGAATCGAGAACTACGCCAGCTCCCGCTTGATAATTCAAGGTGTTTTCTTTGCTGAGAATACTGCGAATCACAATGGCCATATTGGTATTCCCGTTTGGTTGAAGAATACCGATCGCACCTCCATAAAAAGAACGAGACTTTTTTTCGTAATGATGGATCAATTCTAAGGCTTTAGGTTTGGGAGTTCCCGACAGAGTTCCAGCAGGGAAAGATTGTGCAACTGTTCTAAACGACTCGGAAGACTGTAAATCACCGGTCACTTTTGACACAAGATGAATCACATGGCTGAAATGCTGAATTTCTTTGTAAGCTTCAATTTGAATGTTGGAGCAATTTCGACTTAAATCATTTCGAGCCAGATCCACCAGCATGGTGTGCTCTGCATTTTCTTTTTCATCGGATCTCAAAAATTCAAGTTGTTCTGAATCGGTTTTTTCATCACCTGTTTTTAGCACAGTGCCCGCTATGGGGTGGATTTCAGCTTTTCCATTTTGAATCACTAATTGTGCTTCTGGCGAAGAACCAAATAATCGGTAAGACTCGAAGTCGAAATAGAAGAGATAAGGTGACGGGTTTGTTCTTCGTAATTGGCGGTAAATGTGGAAATCATCTCCGAAAAACGCCTGCTCAAATCGATTTGAAAGTACGATTTGGAACACATCTCCTCTCTTGCAATGAGAAATTCCCTTTTTCACCAAATCGGAGAATGCCTGATCACTGAATGTTGCAGTTTCTTTTCCTATCACCTCAAAAGGAAGTGAAGACGGTGCAGAAAGTCTCAATAGATCGGCTATGTTCAGGTTGTTAAACGTTCCGTCAAGACTATTCTCCAGGAGATAACCGTCATTGGTGAAATGATCAATTATGAGAATGTAACGGAATAAGAAAAAATGAAGAAAGGGAATTTCTGTATCCACGGTTTGCAAAGATATGTGCGTCTCATCAGGTAATGCGAACTCAAAGCTCATCCTCCCAAAAAATCCATTGTATTCCTCCTTCTCGAATTCGTACTGATTCAAAATATTTTGTACCTGAGTGGACAAACTTTCACTAAGCTGGATAGGAATTGATTGAAGATCTCCATTCGTTTTAATTTGAAATTCCTGCGAATTCATCTCTAATGAAACCAATGGTTCGAAGCCAATAAAAGATCGACTGTCCTGTCGAGAATGATAGTCGTTACTTTCCAACAAACAGCAATTTCGATAGTGATGCCGAATTTGGAGATAGAGCTGAACTGGGGTAAATGTATCCGCATTAAACGAATGTATTTTCGAGTGTATTTTCATTTTCAAAAAAGTTGGGGTAAAAAAAAACGACCTGTCAGATGTGACAAGCCGTTCAATATTTTCGATCAATTACAAACTAAAGCCATGCACACCAACGTTGTGATGTGTGCCACCATGATTGGCGGTTTGTGAAGTTTGTATTTTGTGTTTTTGCGATCATTTTTACAAAGATTGAAAATTTTTTTCTTCAAAAACAACGGTTAATTGGATTATTTTTTTTCACTTTGTTGTAGCTATGAAAAAATCAAACACATCCACTTGGCCTTGGAACGACCTAATTTAGGGCTGTTCGTGTGTTTTAATTATATTAATTCTAACCCGCTTTGGTCCACGACTGAAACGGGTTTTTTTGTTTAAAGAATGAAATTATCTGAAAAAATAATAAACTCCAATCGATCATTTGTGGTCGCTGGTCCTTGCAGTGCGGAAACGAGAGAGCAAGTATTGGAGATTTGCACGGCAATTGCGAAAAATCAAAATGTTCGGATGCTTCGTGCTGGAATTTGGAAGCCCCGAACGCGACCAGATAGTTTTGAAGGTTTAGGGGAAAAAGCATTGCCGTGGTTGGTGGAAGCTGGAAAGTTGACAGGACTTCCAACAACAACTGAAGTAGCGAATAAGTCTCACGTCGAAGCTGCGTTAAAAGCAGGGATTGATATTTTATGGATAGGGGCTAGAACAACTGTAAATCCTTTTGCTGTTCAGGAAATTGCGGATGCTCTGCAAGGAACGAATATGCCCGTAATGATTAAAAACCCGATCAATCCAGATTTGCAATTGTGGTTGGGGGCGTTTGAACGCTTCGAAAAGGTTGGAATTACTGATTTAACGGCAATACATCGTGGATTTTCAGTGTATAAACACGACAAGTACCGCAACGTTCCTAGCTGGGAAATTCCGATTGCCTTGAAGGAAAACCGACCAAATATTCCTATCATTTGCGATCCTAGTCACATCACTGGAAAACGAGATTTATTATTAGAAGTAAGTCAAAAGGCACTGGATTTGAATTTTGACGGTCTGATGATCGAAACTCACCCTGATCCAGACAACGCTTGGTCTGATGCTGCACAACAAGTTACAGCTGAGGGACTTTTCGCTATTCTCGATCAACTTGTTGTTCGTACCCCTGATTTTAGTTTGGACGTTGCAAGCCAGATTGATGATATGCGCGAAAAAGTTTCCATTTTGGATGATCGACTTTTTGATATTTTGAGTGCGCGGATGCAGATTAGTGAAGAAGTTGGATTGCTGAAGCGGGAAAATAACATCACCATTTTACAACAAGAACATTGGACAAATATTATCGTTAAGAGATTGGAAAAAGCAGATGATTTGCACTTAACACAGCAATTCGTTCGTCAATTAATGGATGCGATTCACCAAGAATCAATTCGTCACCAAACGCGAATTATGAATCCAAAAACGAAACGAAATCTCTAAAATTCTTCGGTAACGTAATCCCAATCTTTGATCGCTTCAAACCGTTTCTGTGCTTCAAGGTTTGATGGATGTTTGAGAAGCGATGCAACGGAAACTGTCGGTACGGAATCTGTCAATAAGTCCTCTCTCATATAAACGAAGTTGAAGCCGAGATCGTTGGAACCTACCAAGCGATATCCTTTGGTTTTGGCGAGTTTCGTCATTGCAACAGGAGATGCTCCGTGGTAATCGGGATGTTTTCCTGGATAGAAGTATTCAGGATCGTAAGGAACAATAATATCATTCATTCCAAACTCATTGTGTGTCTCAATAACAACAACTTGAGGTTGAATCACATCAATCGCTTTCCAAACCCAATAATCATTCCCGTCAATATCCACAGAAAGTAATCCTATTTCTCCATTTAGCCCCCCTTTTGAAATAAGTTCGTTTATGTTTTCAGCCGTAATCATGGCTTCTACAAAAACGGGGTTTTTAACCTTGGAATTCCCATGTTTCTTATAGAAATAGCGACCTCTTTCTAGGGCTTTTGAATTCCCGTCGATAAAAATTCCCGTAAAATCATGATGGAAATGAAGGTTAGCGGAGTTGCTGTTAATGCCGTCATCAGCACCGAACTCTACAAAGGTCTTTTTGGTGAATTTTAGCAGGGTGAAAAGGTACAAGATCAATCCGTCTTCTTCAAACTGTGAAAAGTTCTTGAAACCATTGGTATTAATAGGGCTGAGTGCTCCTTTATGTTCTTCCAATTGTATTCGTTTCACAAAATCCTGCTGTGCTTGAGTCTTCTCCGCAGACAGTTTTTCGCGAACTTTATAAAACTTTAGATATTTTTTTAGATAGTGCTTCACCTCAGATTTCGAGGTGCAAATTTAGCCAATATTTGTAACAGATTACGTTGAAGACGTTATTCTAGCGGTTAAAGAGATTCAAAAATCGTAGTAAAGTTTAGTATACCTAACCGAAAAGTCCTGAGATACCCAGATCATTTGGGTTCATCAGGACTTTTGTTTTTATCAGTTTTATTTTCCCGTGAATACGAGTACGAGAGAAATATTGTTGTATTTGAGATCGCTGTAGGACTCACTTTCAGTGATATTCATTAATCCATAGGAGTAACGCAATTCAGGCGAAACTTTAAAGTTGCGCAAAGGAATGTCTAAACCAATTCCAAAGTCCAAAGCAATATCTTCTTTTGTGGGAACAAATTCTTCCTCCTGGTTATTTAAGGGGACTCTGAAATTAGGTCCGGTCAAAAGATAAGGTGTAAAGCCAGATTTGAAAAGGTTGTACTTGAAGTGCCCAATAAACTCCAGATTCACTCCATTAACATTATAACTGGTGTTCGATTTGTCCAATCGTGTGGCATTGAAAGACAATTCTGCTTTCGGAGCGAATGAAAACTTTTTTGTGAATTGTAAATTTGAAATAATGCCGAGTCGATAGCCCATCCCATTGGTGATTTGATCTCCGTTGGATTGAACATCGCCAAACTTTAAATCAGAACGATTGATTCCTAAATCAAACCCAAAAGTGAGGAATTTTCCTTTGGATGCTCTTGCTTCTGAAGAAACGCAATGGTCAATGGAAGGAAATTGCTTTTCAAATGATCCGAATTTATTTTGAGCATAAGTGAAGAACGAGATCGACACAAGAAGCACAGTGAAACTTAATCTTTTCATTTTAAACTTGTTTTTGGTTAGGTACAATGATTACATAGGCGGTCTCTGTTATTAACCAAACGTTGATAACTAATCATTTATTTCATCGCAACCGACTTGATTCAAAAAAATCGAATGGGCAAATTTGTATTTATGGAATTAAAAGAAACGATTGCCGCAGTAGAGACTTTCCACAAGGCATTTAAAATTGAGAACAATTACGAACCAACGGTTGAATTGTCACAAGCAGATATTGAATTGCGCTATAAATTGATGCGTGAGGAAAATGAAGAGTATTTGGAAGCAGCCGAGAATGGTGATTTGGTTGAAGTCGCTGATGCTCTTGGTGACATGCTGTATATTTTATGTGGAACGATTCTAAAACACGGGATGCAGGATAAAATTGAAGAAGTTTTCCGTGAAATTCAGCGATCTAACATGAGCAAACTGGACAAAAACGGAAATCCAATCTACCGTGAGGATGGAAAAGTTCTGAAATCCGAGTTGTATTTTAAGCCAGATATTTCTGCAATTTTAAATAAATAGTGAAATGAGAGTTTTATTGAGCACATTGCTTTTTTTAGTGCCTTCATTATTGTTCGGACAGAACTGCGAAGAATTTAAAACAGGTGAGTTTTACGTGAAGGATGATTTTGGGAATCGCATGCCAGGGTACACCATTAAGCGAACGAAAAAGAAGCAAATTGAGCGCGCAGTAGGAGGATATATCAAGACCAAAGTTGTTTCGACTTCAGATTGCACTTACGATTTGATTCATATTAAAAGTGATATTTTGGATCTTCCAAAAGGAACCGTAACTACTGTCAAAATAGTCCGAACGTTCGAGGGTGGTTATGACGGCGTTGGGTATTCTGAAATAGCAGATAAGCCCGTTCGATTTACCATGTATACGATCGATTGAAACGTTTTAATTTAAGGACATACGCTTTAATCCTCAATGACAAAGGGGAAATACTCCTCTCAGATGAAATGAGGTTCGGAAAAGCCTTTACAAAATTCCCTGGCGGTGGTTTGGAGTGGGGTGAAGGTCTGGCCGATGGTCTGAAGCGCGAAATTCAAGAAGAACTTGGGTTAGACGCTGAAATCGGGTCTTTGTTTTATGTAAACGACTATTTTCAAAAGTCGGCCTTTCAATCCCAAGATCAGCTCATTAGCTTTTACTTTCGGATTAACAAAATCGCGTTTGATCAAATTCCAGTGACCAATCACACGGTGCCTTTGATGGAGGAGGGAGAAAAATTTCGATGGATGCCAGTGACGGATTTGTCGGAAGAAATATTCACCTTCCCGATTGATAAGCACGTGTGTATGGAATTTAAAAAAGCCACACTTTAGTGCAGCTTTTCATTGTTTTTATGTCGTTCGTGATCCCTACGGGTCTTTTTCTCTAGATTATTTTTTATCGCAGTTTCCAAATCAATTCCCGTTTGATTGGCGAGACAGACGAGCACAAAAAGTACATCCGCCATTTCGTCTCCCAAATCCTTATTCTTATCAGATTCTTTCTCACTCTGTTCACCGTAGCGTCTCGCCATAATCCGAGCCACTTCGCCAACTTCTTCCATTAGAATCGCCGTATTCGTCATTTCATCAAAATAACGAACGCCATGCTCTTTAATCCATTCGTCAACCGTTTTTTGTATTTCTTTGATTTCCATTATTTCTTATTGGTGTCAAAATAAATATTGAATCCGATAGAGTGAAACTGATATTTGTAATCCAAATTAAATCCAGAAACCCAATCGAGTTGAATGCGTTCCGTCAATAAGTATTGAAGACCGAAATCAATCCCGTAGGCTTGCTCAGGATCGAAATCAAAGTCACCAATTGACGACTGAGAATTATTAAAATAGAATTCTCCAAAGGCAGTCCAGTTGTCCAGAAATTGCCAGCTGTAAACCATTGATGCTAAGAATGAAGCGCGTCGAGTGATTGGGTTTGGAGCCCCAAAGTCAATTCGATTTAAGCTGTATCCAACATTGGCTCCAACAGAATGGCGCTCTTTGAAAGCATGGCTAAAAGCTATAAGAAGATTACCTTCAATGGAATTCTCAATACCTGCAAATGGAGAGAAGTTTCCAATGACGGCTAGGTTCGTATTACTTTCGTTTGGCAGTATTGCATACTTCGCTCCGATGCCGAAATTGGTATATTGGTAATTGCCCACTCCGTTTGTTTTGCTGAACGAAGTATTGTGCTGCATGCGTAATTCCCACCTGTTGGAAATTCCATACCTGAGCAAGAGGAAAGGCGTTTCGTTGGACCTTACGATGGTTTCAGGTCCGTTATTATCTACACCAATACCACCACTCAACTCACCTTGTAAAAATCCTTTCGGAACAGTAACAGCGCTTGCAGAAACAGAAGGCGCTTCTGTAGAAATTGTTTGACTGTATGTGCTACTGATGAATCCAATGAAGATCAGCACCACAAAAAGTAATTTTTGCATAAATGTCAAAGTTGAACAATTCAGGACTACTGTCCCATACTACTCATTGCACTTAGAGGTTGTATTTCAATTTCTTCAGGGATAATTACTTTGAAATCAGCCATGTTTGCTTTATCGTCTACTTCGTCAGCAGTATAAGTGATCGTCATACCTTCTGCCACAACAACCATTTCTAAACAAACACCTGGGATTGCATTTGGCATTTGATCTACGTCCGGTCTTTCAATTTTATCTGTATACCAGTAAATTGATTCGTTCCCTTCTTCATCGGTCAAAATTGCTTTTTTACACTTATAACCGAGAATCGTTTTCTTCTCATTGATTAATTTCAGCTCTGGTTCTTCCGTTTTTTCTTCATCATCTTCAAGCTCATCTGAGTTTCCTTGAAATGCCATATCTCCAATCATACCAGTCATTAACATGGTGATTATTTTTGTTTCAGTATTTGTTTCCATTTCTATTGTGTACATCATGCCAAAAACAGTTTTAACGTAGGTGTCAAGACCGTCCGTCGCGATCAGCATAGAGCTACCATCCATAAGTCCAGCCATCATTGCAGCTTCATCGCTTGTCGATTCGATTTTAAGATTATAGTGAATGGAAGTTGTTTTTTGGGCAAAACTAGTAAGTGAAACTGTCAGCACTGTTAAAAGGAAAAAAATCTTTTTCATGGTCTCGGTTTTGAATTAAAATTAATAAATATTATTCTCTGTTTTTGGAATCCAGCCAAATAGTTACTGGGCCGTCATTTATTAGGCCAACTTTCATATCAGCACCAAATTCGCCAGATTCCACTGGAATAGTTGCTTCTTTTATTGTTTCAATGAAACACTCGTACAGCGGAATTGCAATTTCTGGTCGCGCAGCCTTTATATAACTCGGTCGATTCCCCTTTTTGGTGGAAGCATGCAGGGTGAATTGACTAACTACAAGAACCGAACCATTCACATCTTGAAGAGAAAGGTTCATTTTTCCCTCATGGTCTGAAAAGATGCGCATTTGAATGATTTTTCGAATGATCCATTCGACATCCTCCTCATTGTCCTCAACTTCAATGCCTAATAATAGAAGTAAGCCAAGTTCAATCCGACCTACAATGTTCTCATCAATAGTCACCGAAGCTTGTGAAACACGTTGAATTAGAACTCTCATGCAAACTGATTTTTACGATGGATGTCGTTTTCGTCTTCATTCATCAATTGTAGGTAGGTTGCATATCGAGATTCAAAAATCCCGCCTTCCTCAACCGCTACTTTAATGGCACATCCAGGCTCATTCATGTGTAAGCAATTGTTGAATTTACAATCACTCATACGCTCACGCATTTCAGGGAAATAATGTGAAATAACAGATTTATCGAGATCGACAACGCCAAAAGCGCGTATCCCAGGGGTATCAATTATGTATCCGCCAGACGCTACCTTGTGCATTTCTGCGAACGTAGTCGTATGCTGTCCTTGTTGATGTGCCTTAGAGATTTCTCCTGTACGAATTTGAATATTTTCATCAATCATATTGATTAACGTGCTTTTGCCAACGCCACTGTGTCCAGAAATAACCACTTGTTTTCCGCGAATTTCATTCTTAAGAAACTCGATGTTTTGTGAATTTACAGCTGAAATTTTCTGACAGGGATACCCACATTCTTCATACATGAAGCTCAAGGCATCGACGTATTCCAGTTCTTCTTCGGAAAGTAGATCGACTTTATTGAAGAGAATGGTTGTTGGAATTCGAAATGATTCTGCTGAGACTAAGAATCGATCAATGAACGTTAAATGTGTTACTGGAGAGTGAATCGTTACAATGAGGTAAGCACGATCAATGTTTGCTGCAATAATTTGCTTTTGTTTACTCAAGTTAGTGGATTTCCGAACAATGTAATTGCGTCTTTGCTCGAAATCACTAATCACACGTTTGCCTTCTACATCACCATCATCAGAAACAGAGACAATATCACCAACCGCAAGAGGATTGGTTGTTCTCAAACCATCCAAACGCAATTTACCGCGGATTCTGCAATCGACGAGCGTTCCATCCTCCAATTCAACGGAATACCATTTTCCAGTCGATTTAATTACTTTTCCTTTCTGTGACACATTACAAAATTAAACATCCCAGCCAAAGAATGGATGAACTTGCGCCATGGAATGTCTCCAATTGTTGTTTTTTGCTTTCCTATCTCTAGAGGAAGCACGTATTTTTCCATTATTCAGGAAACAACTTGTAACAAAAAGTAAGGTGATCGGTTTTGCTATTGAGTCACATGACTGAATTATTGAATGATTGAACTTAGCAATCCTGCAAATATGATTAAATTCGTTGCTTCAAACCGAGAAGTATGTCAATAGAGGTAAAGAACCTGTTCAAGTATTACGGAGATCAAGCGGCTGTCAAAGACATTTCATTCAAAGTGAAAAGTGGTGAGATAGTAGGTTTTCTGGGACCAAATGGTGCTGGTAAATCAACAACGATGAAAGTGATCACGGGTTATATTCCTGCAAGTCAAGGAACTGTGACCGTTTGTGGAAAAGAGGTTTCTGTAGATTCGCTCGACACACGAAAAATGATCGGATATCTTCCTGAAAACAATCCGTTGTATCTCGATATGTACGTGAAAGAGTACCTGACCTTCGTTGGGAAAATCTACCACGTTCCGAATCTCAAGGCGCGAGTGGAAGAAATGATTCAAAAAGTCGGTTTGGAAGTAGAGCAATTCAAGCGCATAGGACAACTTTCAAAAGGATATCGACAACGCGTCGGTTTGGCTCAAGCAATTATTCACGATCCAGACGTGCTCATTTTGGACGAACCAACTTCAGGTTTGGATCCCAACCAACTTGCTGATATTCGTAAGTTAATCAAGGATATTGGAAAAGAGAAGACGGTAATGCTTTCGACGCATATTATGCAGGAGGTAGAGGCGATTTGTGATCGAATTGTAATCATCAATCGCGGTGAATTGGTTGCGGATGATAAAGCAAAAGATTTGCAATTGAAAGGCTCTATTCAAACTGTTTTTGTTGAGTTTGAAGGTGATGTCACGAAGAATAAACTGAAGAAGATAGCAGGAGTGGGAAGAATAGAGCAGTTGGGAGAAGGATGGCTTCTTGAAACATCAGAGAATATTGATTTACGTAAAGCTGTCGCCCAATTTGCACAACAAAATGACCTACTCGTAATTACACTTCGCAGAGAGGAAAAATCATTGGAAGAAGTATTTAAACAATTGACGAAAAGTTAAAATGCCACAGAATTTTATACAAGAATTGACATGGAGAGGGATGATTCACGACATCATGCCTGGAACGGAAGAAGCACTGAACAAACAAGTTTCCTCTGGTTATATTGGATTTGATCCTACGGCTGATTCACTGCATGTCGGGAGTTTGGTACAAATAATGATTTTAGTTCATTTTCAACGTGCTGGTCACAAACCTTTTGCTTTGGTTGGTGGTGCAACAGGAATGGTTGGAGATCCTTCGGGTAAATCGCAAGAACGAAACCTTCTTGATTCAGAAACACTCGATCATAATGTTGCTTGTGTTAAGGCACAGTTAGAGCGATTTTTGGACTTCGAAAGTGGAGAGAATTCTGCTGAAATGGTGAACAACTATGATTGGTTCAAGGATATGAGCTTTTTGGAGTTTATCAGAGACGTTGGAAAACACATTTCGGTGAATTATATGATGGCTAAAGATTCCGTGAAGTCTCGATTGGAAACAGGCATGTCATTCACAGAGTTCTCCTATCAACTGGTTCAAGGCTACGATTTTTATTACCTCAACAAACATAAAAACTGTATTGTTCAATTAGGAGGATCGGATCAGTGGGGAAATATTGTAACAGGAACAGAATTAATTCGTCGAAAAGGAGGAGGAGAAGCCTATGCCGTTACCACACCTTTGATCAAAAAAGCGGATGGAACCAAGTTTGGAAAAACCGAAAGTGGAAACGTGTGGTTGGATGCGGAAAAAACATCGCCTTACAAATTTTACCAATTCTGGTTAAACGCTTCCGATGATGATGCGAAGAAGTACATTAGAATATTTACGCTGAAGCCACAAGAAGAGATTGAGGCATTAACGGCAGAACACGACGAAGCACCTCATGCGAGGTTATTGCAAAAAGCTTTGGCGGAGGATATCACCAAAAGAGTTCACGGAGAAGAAGCGTTGGAAAAAGCAATAGAAACTTCCAATGCCCTTTTTAGTAAAGGTTTCGAAGGAATTCAAAAATTAGATGAGCGCGATTTTCTCGATGTTTTCGAAGGAATTCCTCAAGCTTCTGTTTCCCGAAAAGAAATTGAAGAAGGGATTGGCGTTATCGATGCTTTGTCTGGTAAAACAGGATTCCTAGCGTCCAATGGCGATGCCAGAAGAATGTTGAAATCGAACGCGATCGCAGTGAATAAAGAAAAGGTATCGGAAGAATTTTCCATTTCTGAAGACCAATTAATTCACAATAAATATGTGTTGCTCAGCAAAGGGAAAAAAGAAAATTATCTTTTAATCGTAGAATAAGACAACCTTCGCTGTAATTAAACGTTTTGTTTTCAAGGACTCTCGGGGAAATTTGCGTGTTGAACACCTTCTTCTCCTGAATTCACGGACAGATTTTCTATCTTTAAAAACATTTACTAAGTTAGTACTGATGAGATTTTTACGCATTGTCGCTATTCTAACCCTATTATCAACGACCAATCTATCTTTTTCCCAAGGAGTTATTCCAACTGTTGGAACCGATTTCTGGATGGGATATATGAATAATTACGGTACATACGCTGGGGTTATTGAACTTCAATTATTTATTTCTGGACAAAATGCAACCACCGGTACGGTTGACGTACCGTTGCAAGGCTGGACTACCAATTTCAATGTCACTCCAGGAGCTGTTACTACAGTTACCGTTCCTACGGCGGTTGGTCACCATATACTGAATGATGTTGTAGAGGGAAGAGGTGTTCATATCACAACTGCAGATACAGTAAGTGTGTTCGCGATTAACTTCCATGCCTACACAGCTGATGCAAGTAAGGTTTTGCCAATTAGATCACTAGGGACAGAATACATTGTTTCGACATACAGTGGAATTGGATCAGGTTTTAGTCTTTCTTCGGAGTTCCTTATTGTAGCAACGGAGGATGGAACTGAAATTGAAATAACACCTTCGGTAGCAACATCTGGAGGGAATGCAGCTGGGGTTACTTACACGATTTTTTTGGATGAGGGAGAGACCTATCAAGTAAAAGCAGGAACAAGTAGTACCGATTTGTCGGGAACTACTCTTGTGGCAACCGCTGCCAGTGGACCTTGTCGTCCATTTGCCGTTTTCGCTGGTTCTCAATGTACAAACATCCCAACAGGCTGTACAGCCTGTGACCATATTTATGACCAATTGCTTCCAACAGCATCTTGGGGTACAGATTATTATATCGTGCCGTTTTCTGGGACATCAGGTTTTACCTATCAAGTCATGGCTCGCGATAACGGAACTCAAGTTTCGATTGATGGAGGGGCGCCGATTAACCTTAATGCTGGTCAATTTCAATTGTTCAACAACGTTCCTGGACCAACTCAGGTTATAGGTAACCAGCCGATTGCTGTAACTCAATTTATGCAAGGAGTAACATGCAGTTTAACTGGTGACCCAGCGATGCTTGTTTTGAATGCAGACGATCAAAAAATTAGTGAGGTTACCTTTAGTACGGTTACCTCCACAGTCATTAATCAACATAACTTAAATGTGATTTGTGAAACAGTCGATGTGGGAACGGTACTGCTTGATAACGTAGCAATCCCAGCGGCGAGTTTTAATACTTTCGCTTCAAACCCTTTGAACTCGTATGCTTCAGTTCCGATCACTGCAGGGAGTCATAGCCTCCAGGCACCTAACGGCTTCAGTGCGTATGTTTATGGTACGGGAAGCGCGGAAAGTTATGCGTATTCAGTTGGATCATATCAAGCTGAACCGCCTTTGCTTATCGATTCTGCACTATGTACGAATGATACGGTGAACCTTTCACCACCTGTTTCACTGTTTTCACCTGAGTGGACGACGCTTTCGGACACAAACACGGTGATAGCGACAACCAATACGCTTACGTTGGTTCCGCCGATTATTAATGACGTATATATCGTTACAGGGAATTCTTTGGTTTCAGGTTGTGAATTTGAATATTTATACAGCGTTGCCGTTCCAAACCCGCCAGTGATCGATGCTGTTGCAAGTGAGGATACCGTTTGTATGTTTGCCGATATTCAAATGAATGTGAATGTTACCACACCTGGATTATTTGATTACAGCTGGTCGCCCGGTTATTATTTTGACGACCCGAATATTCAGAATCCTGTTTTAACTGCTTTGGCAAGTGGTTGGTACTACGTAACGGTTTCTTCTATTGGTTCGACTTGTAGTTCTGCAACTGATAGTGTTTACATTGAAGTGAATGGAGGAACAATTGGCGAACTTGATTTGACAACAACCAACCCTTTAATCTGTTTCGGAGATTCAACTCAACACAATCTGGATGTATACCAAATTATACACTTTGATGACTTCAATGGAGGGAATGATCCAAACCTTTGGACATCTTTGTCGGGCCATTCAAACTCTAATGTTTGTGGTTCGGTTACTGGTGATGCATTGTTCTTCGATGGTGCTGGACCAAGGTTTGCAGAAACTGCTGACATGAATACGACTAGTGGTGGAACGATTGACTTCAGTATTAAAATCGCGAATGGTGTTGCTCCTTGTGATAACGCAAATCCAGGAGAGGACGTTCTATTGCAATACTCAAACAATGCTGGAGTTACTTGGACAACAATAACGACACTTATTGAAAACGCCTACCCAACATTTACTTTGGTTTCTGCTGTGATACCAGTGGGAGCTCAAACTGCTGCAACTCGATTCAGATGGGTGCAGCCTGTGTTCTCAGGTGTAGCTCAAGATGTGTGGATGCTTGATAACGTATCATTCCAAATTCTTGACAATACTGGATTTACCTATACTTGGACACCATCGGCAAGCTTGGGGAATCCAAATTCTCTTTCACCTTTTGCTTCACCAACAACTGATACTTGGTACGTGATTGATATCGTACAGGGTCTTTGTGATTACACGGATTCTATTTTTGTCGATGTGGATAATTTTGCTGTTGACGCAGGACCAGACACGACATTGTGTTTGACGAACGGATATCAAATGATTGCTTCCACGAGTACACCAACACCAACGTACACTTGGAATCACCCAACAGTCCTGGATGATGCAACTATTCTTAATCCTACCATTCAATCAGACACCACATTAACTTATACACTTTCGGTGGATAATGGAATTTGCTCAATTTCAGATTCTGTTACCGTAACCTATATTTCTGGTAGTACGGCGAGTAGCATGGGGGATACCACCATTTGTGAAGGACAAAGCGTGACAATTGATCTTACCGGCGCTGCGAATATTAACTGGACACCAACAACATGGATTACGAATCCAACGAGTACCAATCCAATATTTACTCCATTAGCTGATCAGTTGTACAACGTGACGTATTTATCTCCGCTTGGATGTGTTCTCGAAGACTCAATTCAATTCTTCGTAAATGAGCTCCCTCAAGTTTCAATTAATAATGATACAACGGTTTGTTTCGGTGAGTCTGTTACCATCAACTCTACGATCAACAATGTTCCGAGTCCAACGTATTTGTGGAATACTACGGAAGTGACAAGTTCGATCGTAGCACCAACCGCAGGGACTTATGTAGTTACTGTGACTTCGGCTTGTGGAACTGACACAGACGCGATGATTGTTTCGAATTATGCAACTATTCCGCTGGATTTAGGAAATGATACGACTTTATGTTTGAACGATGATCTTTTACTTTCGTTAACGATCCCTGCTGGAGGAAGTGCATTGTGGTCCGACAATTCAGTAGGCTCAACCTATACAGTGTCTACAACCTCTCAGGTTTGGGTGGAATTAACAGATTCGAATGGCTGTAGCATCAGCGATACAATTGATGTGGACTACTTCCCATCAACTATTATAGACTTAGGTCCTGACGATGATATTTGTGAATATGAAACGGATATTATTGATGCGACCGTTGCTAGTGGTGCAAACTATTTATGGTCTCCAGGAAACCAAACAACAGCACAAATCAGTGTGGATGCTGGTGGAACTTATTCAGTTATCGTGGAGGATGTCAACGGATGTTTTGCTTATGACACCATAGTGATTACGGAAATCTTAGCGCCAACTCCTCAAATTGTTGGGCCTACAGAGTATTGTATCACTGATACGGTGCAGTATTCTTTGACACAAGTGTACAATCAATACGACTGGACAACAGGAAGCACAGCATCAACGACCAACCTTTCAGGTGCTCAGGATTATGTTGCAGTTGAGGTGGTCGGAGCTAACAATTGCGTAGGTTATGATACCTTGGACATTCAAATGTTTACGATTCCAACAGTAGATTTGATCGATTATATTTATTTGTGTGATACGAACTTGGTTGAGGTGACGGCGTATCTGCCGAATGCGACATCCTATGTCTGGGACAATCAACAAACGGGCCCAATTATTATTGTTGGAGAAGGAATTTACACGGTGACTGCAACCGCTGTTTGTGAAGCAACTGCAACCGTAGAGGTTGGTGTAGGTGAAGTAGACTTCACCTTAGGTTCAGATCGACACATGTGTCACGATGAGGATATTATTATTGCACCAGAAATCAATAACCTAGATTCGATTTTATGGTCTAATGGTTCAACCGAGTATATCTATACTCATGACGATCCATATACGTTTGGAGATACGGTTATGATTACGGCGACTGCTTTTGGTTGTGGTGACGTTACAGATTCAGTTACGATCTATATCGATGATTGTGATTGTCCATTCTTTGTTCCAAATACCTTCACTCCAAATGGTGATGAATTCAACAATGATCTGGTATTAAGACATGACTGTTTGTTCGAAGCGTTCGAGTTCAGAATCTTCAACCGATGGGGACAGTTGATTTTTGAATCATTCGATCCTGACTTTGTTTGGGATGGTAGTTTCAATGGTGACTTTGTTCAGGATGGAACTTATGTTTGGCAAGCCGTATACAAGTATGCTTACGAGATTAATCGAACTGATGTAAAAACTAAAACAGGACATATTTCCTTAGTTCGTTAAGAACGATAGAAAACCTTCGTTGAAATCGTATTACACGTTTTAAACGAAGGTTTTTCGGTGTATTATGGTTGCGAATTAGAAAGTTTCGAGATGCGTCTTTTTAACCGATGGGGTGAAGTAATTTTCGAAACAAAAGACGAAAATTTCATCTGGGACGGCAGTCTTAAGAATGGCAATTACGTTCAAGAAGGCGTTTACACTTGGCAAATAAGAATTTTTGCTGATTACATTCGAGAATTAGAATACGAAGAGTTTGTTGGGCACGTGGTCGTCGTGCGTTAAGTCTTGACAGCGCTTAAAGCATACATAAGCGGTAATTTTGTTCCAAACTTTTCTATGTAAAACGACCCTGGGGACATTTCTTTCATGCCGTTGAAGCAATTGTAAGGAGAGTAATTGAATTCTTCGAAAGACTCGATTTTAAGGCTTTCATTGATGAGTGCCGATAGAACTTCACCCAAACTATGGTTCCATGAGATTTCTTCCACTTCAATGGGCGCATTTTGATTAGCGTAAGTTCCTGAACTTGTTTCAATAATTGGATCGGCTGTAAAATAGTCGTATTTTATTTCATTGAAATTATCATCAAACATCCACACAACTGGATGGAATTCAGCAAATACAAATCGACCTCCTTTTTTCAAAAATTGATTCACGATAACTGCCCATTTATTCACATCTGGAAGCCAACCAATGGTTCCGTAGGAGGTGAAAACTATGTCAAATTGCTGATCCAAATGGTTAGGCAAATCATAGATGTCCGAGACCACAAATGTAGCGTCGGTTTCACACTTTTTGTTGAGTTCTTGCGCTGTGTGAATTCCTTTTTCAGAAATGTCAACACCAGTAACTTTTGCGCCCATTCGAGCCAATGAGATAGAATCCTGGCCGAAATGGCATTGTAAATGAAGAACAGATTTACCGCGGATATCACCAAGTAATTTAAGCTCGGGTTCATTCAGTGATGAGTTCCCTTTTAAAAATTCATCTACGTTGTAAAAATCGCTTTTTACGTGACTTTCAACTCGTTTATTCCATGATTCCTTATTGATTTGCTTATAATCCATCGTATTTAATTTTCCACAAGAAGAGTCCTTGTGCTGGGACAGAGGTTGAAGCGGCACCGCGATCTTTTGCGTCTAGTATCGCGAGGAGATCTTCCGGTTTAATTTTTTCAAGACCGACATCTATAAGAGTACCAACGGTAGCGCGCACCATATTTCTTAGAAATCGATTCGCGGTGATCTCAAAATAGATTTCTTTTTCGTTTTGAAGCCATTTTGCTGCAGATACACTGCAAATATTTGTTTTTACATCCGTGTGAATTTTCGAAAGCGATGTGAAGTCTTTTGTTCCGATTAATAGGCATGCAGCGACATTCATCGCGTCGAAATCCAGATCTTGAGGGAAATACCAACTCGTTTCAGGAATAAAAGGATTCTTTTCTCTATGAATAAAGTATCGATACGTTCGTTCTGTTGCGCTAAATCTGGCGTGCAAGTCACTTGAAACTGGAAAAACACGTGAAATTGCGATGGAATCAGGAAGCATGCGGTTCAGTTTAAACTGAAATTTGTCACAATCATCGATTTCGGGTAGGTCAACATGAAGGATGTAATGATGTGCATGAACTCCCGTGTCAGTTCTACCGCAACCAACCACTGAAATGGGTTCGTTTGAGTGCAGTTTGCTCAGCTGGGATTCGATAACTTCTTGCACAGAGATGCATGAAGGCTGCCTTTGCCAACCGAAATAGGGAGTTCCTTTGTAGCTTAATTCGATAAAGTAGCGTTGCATCGTGTCAACTATTAAAATTGAAAAAGCACCGCTAATGCGATGCTTTTAAATAAGGTTTTTGTCTTTTTATTTTGGAAATTCAAAGCTCGACATGTCAATTTCGTAGACATCGATACTGGCTTTGTTGCCGATAATTTCAAGTCCAGCAACATAACCTGTTTTCCGAGAATTGGAATAAACGAAGTGCGTATCGTTGTTAACGGTATTTACACCATTTCCAAGATTTACTGGATCACTCCAGCTATCACCCATGTTTTTTGTTACGTAAATATCGGTACCTCCCATTCCTTCATGACCGTCAGAACTGAAGAATAAATACTGACCGTCTGGTGTAATGTAAGGCGTTGTTTCACGACCGATGGTGTTGATGTTGTCTGGCATTGGTTTCGCTGTGCCCCATTTTTTTCCATTGCGATCTACCATGTAAATATCTGTAGATTTTTTCTCTCCCTTTCGATCAGAAACAAAGTACATAACATTCCCGTCAGCCGTTACAGTTGCTGCTCCATCGAAGAAAGATGTGTTTATACTTTTATTGCTAATTGCTTTGGGTGAATTCCAAGTTCCTTTGTTGTTCATCTTGATTTCGCAAATGTCTGAACCTCGAGTACTTTTTTTAACGTCAGCCGTTGTTGTATTTAGAGTAAGAATACCCCAAAGTCCATCTGGAGAGATGTAATTTAAAGCATCGAATCCATCGGAATTTAATTTTCCGAGTTCGTTTGAAACTTCATCCCACTCTTTCATCTCCTCATCGAAAACGGCACGGTACGTGTCCTCGTAATAACGTTGGTCATCTGGATTAAGTCCGCCCCCAGTCGTATTAGAACGTCGCGAAACAAAGTACATAACGGTATCTTCGCTGGTAAGAACAATGTTGTAATCGTCATATCCCGAATTGATTTCACCAGCCACACGTTTTCGCGTGAACTTTGATTCTGTTTTTAATTGCTCTATGGCGAAATTACATTCGTCAATATTGTGCTGAATTCTGAGTTCGGATGATCGCAATTTCGGTAAAAGTGCGATAGCTTTTTCGTAGTTTATTATTGCTGTGTCGAGATTACCAAGACGGTGCTGAGAAAGACCAAGGATGTAATAAATTTCTTCATCCACTTTATCGCCACCTGTTCTAAGTGCATCTTCACCGTATTGGAGTGCGTATCCGTAGTTGTCCATTTTGTAATGGCATTTACTTACCCAATAAAGGGCTCTCCAACTGTATGGATCTTTTGCTGAAGCAGCACGGAATTTAAGCAGCGCGTCTCTAACCTGTCCTTGACCATAAGCCGTTTTGCCTTCCTCAATTAGAATGATTGCCGCCGAACGGTCTACCAAGGAGCTTGTTGAATCTGGCGGTGTGGTCAAATCACTTCCAAAAGAAGTGTTCATACATAGTACAAACAAGCAGAATAGTGCGATTCGGTATAAGTAGTTCATAGTTGTTGTATTTGATTTCAGCTTTAAACGAAGCAAAAGTTATGCAAAACAAGTTAATATTCCTCCATCTCAGAACATTAATCGGCTAAATTATCCATTTTTTGCGAGTAAACATTGGTTTTAAGATCTACCAAATCGTCCATGGCAATAGTAGCAGCAACTATTGCAAGAATTGGAGCGGCGGAAGCACAGAGCCACAATAGCAAATGAGTTAGAAATCGAAGTATCTCAAAATTAGACCAATCGAACAAAGCGCCCACGTCGACAGGAACGAAAATCAATAAAGAATAGATGCTTCCTATAGCGATGGAGAGTCCACGATGATCGCGTACAAAAATGATACTCTGATCCATATCCAAGCGTCGACGTTCGTTGATGTAATCTAAGAATCCGAAACCATAATAATAGCAACCCACTAGAAATGTAAAGTAGAACAACGGTGATTTTGAAAAATCATCTCCACCGATAAAAAAGGCAATGATCAGAATGAGGATAAAGATCAAATATTCCCACATCATGTTACGAACAACAATACGCATCGCTCGTTTAATGTCCATCACCAATTGATGCCAGTTAAAAGGGTAGGTGTTACCAGTCAAGACCTTCTCCGTTTTCATACTTAGGGATGAAAGTAAGGGGCTCAGTATGATGACGACAAGATATTTGGCGAACTTCATGAGAAGAATGGCCACGGTGATTTCTAAAAGAAGATAAATCAAATACCAAACGAGTTCATTCATGTTTTCTGCATTCGGCGGAATGTAATGATTGCGAATCATTTCACCAATTTTGTAGATCACGAGCATAAGAACTGCAGGTATAAAGAAATACCAATACAATTTGTGTTCGATGATAAATTTGATCGCTTTAAAATAGGATCTGTATCCAAAAGCGAGGTTTTTAATAAAACGCATATTCAAAAATAAACAAAGGATTCTAAACCCGATAGTTTCTAATGGATTTGTATCTTTGCGCTTTCAATAAAAGTTGATCCTTTAACTCAAATAGCATGATATTCAACAGCTTAACTGCCATTTCTCCAATTGACGGAAGATACCAACGTAAAACGAGTGAACTCCAGCCTTATTTTTCTGAATTTGGATTGATTCGCTACCGTGTAATTATTGAAATTGAATATTTTATCGCGATGGTCGAGACAGGAGTTGCACCCCTTGCTTCTTTTCCAAAAGACCGATTTGAAAGCTTAAGAGATTTGTATCGAAATTTTTCTGAATCGGATGCTGTTTGGATCAAGGACACTGAAAAAGTAACCAATCACGATGTGAAGGCCGTTGAGTATTTTGTGAAAGACAAAATGACCGCGATGGGATTGGAGGATTACTTGGAGTTTATTCATTTTGGACTGACATCACAGGATATCAATAACACATCCATTCCGCTTTCATTGAAAGAAGCGATCGAAGAGCAATACATGCCACTTTTGAACCAATTAATTGACCGTTTGGAAGGGTATGCCGCAGAGTGGAAAGACATTCCGATGTTGGCAAAAACGCACGGTCAACCTGCTTCGCCAACCCGCTTAGGAAAAGAGGTTCAAGTTTTTTCGGAACGATTAAACATTCAAAAAAAGCAACTTCAAGAGATTGATTTCTCCGCAAAATTTGGTGGAGCAACAGGGAATTTGAATGCACATCATGTTGCTTTTCCAGAAAATGACTGGGTGGCTTTTGCGAATCACTTCGTGAATCAAACATTGGGTTTAACCAGAAGTCAAACGACCACGCAGATCGAACACTACGATAATTTGGCGGCACTTTTTGACGTTTTAAAGCGTATCAATACCATCATTCTGGATTTGGATAGAGATATGTGGATGTACATTTCGATGGAATACTTTAAGCAAAAATTGAAAGAAGGAGAAGTGGGATCTTCAGCAATGCCACACAAGGTAAACCCTATCGATTTTGAGAATTCTGAAGGAAATATCGGGATTGCTAATGCATTGTACGAACACCTTTCAGCAAAATTACCTGTTTCAAGACTGCAAAGAGATTTAACGGATTCTACCGTGCTTCGAACAGTTGGGATGCCATTGGCACATTCTTTCATCGCATTCAAGTCAACTTTAACAGGATTGGATAAGCTTTTGTTGAATGAAATGGCTTTTGATGCTGACCTAGAAAAAAATTGGGCTGTTGTTGCAGAAGCGATTCAAACCGTACTTCGAAGAGAAGGATTTCCAAAACCTTATGAAGCGCTGAAAGGTCTAACGCGAAAAAATGAGGCAATTACTAAGGAAACTGTTCATTCTTTTGTAGATTCGTTAGAAGTGTCTGATGCAATCAAAACAGAATTGAAGAAAATCACTCCACAAAATTATACGGGGATTCAATTGGTGAAATAGCGTTGGACTGATATTTGAAGTTCATTGCCTGTGAAACAAATCGTTGTTTTCTTTTTTCTCTTTTTGTCAACTTCGGTTGATGCGCAATCCTATGACATAGAATGGAGCGAGTTAGAAACTGCTCATGGGCGTTTGGTTTATTTAATGCCAGATTCTAGTGATCAATTTTATGCACTTCGTTGGTCAGGCGGACGCGTCTTGGGTAGATATCAAATTTCGCGGCACGAAAAATTACAACAAGTTGATAGAGGAAAGGTTTCGATAACGGTGAAAGGCAGTGTTGGGACTTTTGAGGGCGCGAGAATCATTGGAGGGAAATTGATCACTTTTCTTTCGGATCGAAGAGGAGAAGAACGAATTTTCGTGATGCAAGAGTATTCCGAAAATCTGGAGCCCCAAGAAGAAAAACAGCTAGCGTCTTATGAAGTCGATAAATTTGTTGATCGAGGCTGGTTTGATATTATCACCTCTTCTAATAAAAAGTATTTCGCTGTGGTATGGCAAATTCCAGGAAAGAAGGATGACAAAGATCGTTACGGATTTAAGATTTTCAACACCAAATTAGAATTGATTAATGAGGGAGATTATCGCGTTCCTTTTCCGTCTGAACTGTCTGTCATTCAGAACCATCACGTTTCTGATAAAGGAGAGTACTTTCTTTCCGTTACCGAGTATCAGCCCTCAGAAAAAAGAGGATTATTTCGGAACAACAACGAGTTTAAAGCCGTTCATATTTTTCACATCGCCGAAGATGGTTTGCAAGATTTCACCCTCAATTTTGATGGTCAACGGATTGAAGCAATGGCTGTGACGCCTTCTGGAGAGGATGAACTAACCATCACTGGTTTGTACGGACCGACGGATTCTCCAGGGGTTACTGGAGTTTTCTATCAACGCGTCAATTTAACGGATGGTTCTGTTGTTATCGAAGGGTTTAAAGAGTTTAGTCAAGATTTTATTACCCAAGATTGGTCGGAGAGAGAGATAGAAAGAGCAGAAAGGAGGGAGGATCGCGGAAGAGGAGAGCCTCAACTGTACAATTACATGATGCGAGAGGCCATTGTGAATTCTGATGGAAGTATCGTAGGCACCATGGAACAATATTATGTTCAGGTAAGTTCAAGTTCAGCCGGCCAAACAGGGCAAATGAGTAATGTTTACAATTACTATTACAACGATATCATTGCTTATAAAATTGATCCAGATGGAGAGTTTGAATGGGTGAACAAAGTAAATAAATATCAGGTTTCAACGAATGATGGAGGTCCGTACAGTAGTTACGAGAGTTTCGTGGATCAAGGAAAAATTTATTTTATTTTCAATGACAATTCGTCTAACTACAATGAGGAAGGAGATTTCTTAGATCCCGATAGAATTTCAGCTGCAACGTATTCGAAAAAACGAAATGTGGTTGCCCTAGCGAGTATCGACCTTGCTACGGGAGATCAAGAGCGAAGATCTTTCTTTGATCGTTCGGAAATTGAGGCTTTAGTTGTTCCAAAATTATTTGAAGTCGATTATAAGACAGGCGAAATGCTGATCTATGCAACTTGGGGGCGCAAAGAAAAAATTGGACTGCTTAAATTTAGGAATTAGATTCTTTAGAACGCAGCAGTTGTTTTAAGCGTTCTTTTTCTTCGAGTGAGAATGCGTATTCACTTAAATGACGAAATTTCCGTGTCAGCAATTCATCCATCAAGGCGCTATCTTTAAAATAAGTACGACAATTTTTGCAAATCGAGTTGTGAAAGCGAATCGCGAGTCGATCTTTAACGGGGATACGTTCTAATTTCGACCTTTCGACAAGTTCGGTAATATCTTGACAGTCCTTCATCAATAATCTTTTTTGGTCAGGCAATCTCTGAGTAGCAATTTTGCGCGGTGGATGATTACCCAAAGATTAGAAGAAGTGATCTCCATTTCCTTACAAATGTCTTCGCTTACTTTTTCATCAAGATACTTCGAAGCGATCACGCCACGCCACTTTTCTGGCAATTTTTCGATGCAATTATAAAGCTCCATGGTCGTTTCCTCTTTCGTTATTTTGTCAACCACGGATTGCACGGAATTCTCACCGGCTTTGTCAACAATCCAATTTTTAAATCTGCCCTCTTGATCAAAGAAACTTGAAACGGGATCTGTATAACGTGTTTCGGCTTTTCTCCAATGGTCAATGATCTTGCGATTTAAAATGCTAGTCAGCCAGGTTCGGATATTGCTTCGCTGCTCGAAAGTTTCGATTTTGGTAATTGCCGAAACTAAAGTGTCCTGAACCAAATCTTTCGCAAGTTCAAGATCTTGAAGTTTAGACATCGCAAAAGAAAGCAAGTAATCACTGTGCTCCTCAACGAGTAATCCGGTATCAATTTTTTGTGAACTCACTTCGAAAAAAGTTTTTGAAATCGTTTGACGAAAGTGAAAATTAAAAGAAAAATGGATACAAACCCAAAACTTCGTCCTAAAACATCTCCATATTTGGCGTAAACCGTTGTATTGCTATTTAGGTTGACCGTTGCTCGGATACTACTTTTTTCCATCCAATTTGTAGCTCGTTCAATGTCTCCACGTTGATTGATCACACAACTTGTACCTGTGTTCGCAGACCTTGCTACTGAACGTCGATTCTCGATTGCCCTCAAACTTGCAAAGCTAGCGTGTTGTTTGTAGCCAGGCGTGTCACGCCACCATCCATCGTTAGTGATGATACAAATAAGTTCAGCTCCTTGTCGGCATTGTTCAGCCACAAATCCACCGAAAATAGATTCGTAGCAAATAACAGGAGCAATATTTAACTTGTCTGATTTAAAAGTCTTCGGATGATCTTCTACACCGTATCCAACTTGCGTTCCATCCATCGAGATTGCCCAGTCTGCCATGAAAGGGAATATCTTCGCAAAGGGAACTTTTTCAACCCCAGGAACGAGTTTTGACTTGCGAATAAATTCAGTCGTTCCAGCTTTATCGATGAATAAGGATGCGTTATATGACTCGATAAATTGCCCTTCTCCATAAGGCGAGCACGTCACACTTTTTTTAGAATCGAAGATACGCGTGCTGCCAACACCCCAGAGCATTGCAGTATTGTTTAGCTGAGGCTGGGCGCTTGAGAGCATTCTGTACAAAGGACTTGTTTTCACAGTTGCTTCTGGAATATTCATCCAGTACGCGGTTTCTGGAGCAAGGAGTAATTCTGTATTTGGTGTGACCATTTCGAACGCTTGATCTAGCATGTCTCGAGTTTGATCGATAGGGTGCGTCGCGAATTTTTGACCGTCGGGATATGGATCTAAATTCGGCTGCAGAATAACAACTTCGATCGGTTTTTTAGCCTCCTCATAGTTGATGTATGTGATCACAGAATAGAGTAAAGGAACGATCAAAAGGAACCCAGCAACATAAAAGAGAGGAGTTTGAATGCGCCACGTTTCCCTTTTAAATAACACGTTGTCTGCAATGCGGAAGAGAATTAAATTAATCACAAGAATCCAAAGAGTTCCGCCTAACGCACCAGAAATATCGTACCATTGAATCCAACTTGGGCGCACACTGAATACATTTCCAAAAGTGAGCCATGGCCAAGAGCTTTCCCAATCGTAATGGAAGTATTCAAAAGCGATCCAATAAAGCACTAGCGAGATAATTCCTTCCTTTTGCCCAACGTACTTTTTCGTGAGGTGAAAACCGTAAAAAACCACTGCCATAAGCAAAGTGTTTAGCAAAAAGGCCAACACTGCACCTGAAGCACTTGCGTTCCAAACCCACCAAGTAGTTCCAATGTTGTAAATTAAAAAAGTGAGATATGCATGGATGAAAACTTTACCAGAGCGATAGTTTTGAGAGGAAATATAAGACTCAAGTAGAAGTATTGGAATCCATGCGACAAACACGAGAGGTGTGAGACTTCCTGTAAAAGGAAAGCAGAGAACCATAAGTAGCCCGGATAAACTGCTGAGCAGATAGCGTTGGAGTCTGGAGAATTTCATCACCAGTAAAATTAACTGAAAAAAAGAAGTTTCGCGGATTTCTATCCAAGAGAATTTGTGGAGTATTTATTAGCGCTTCTCCAGAATAGGTTTTAAGTTTTCGAGTCCTTTTTCCAAATCATCAACTATTTCTGCGCTAACGTCATTGAACAACAAAATAATGTTCCAAGGATATGATATTTCACCGTTGAGGGCCCAGATGATTTTTGTTGTTTCCTCTTTTAGAGGCTTGGTTTCCATATAAAGTTCCGCCTCCATGGGCTCTGGCTCAAAGATTCGAAGCTTAAAATCAATTCTTTTACCGTCTTGAATGCGTATAATTTCTTCTTCGCCTCGTCCGATCTCTTTATTTTTACTTTTCCAACAAACTTTTGATCCGACCTCTCCAGGATTGCCTTCGTACCAAATTTTCATTTTAGGATCCAGATCAAACCAAGCACCGAAATCTTTTTGGTTTTTAAGATTCGAGATATAATCGAATGCTACTTGGTGATTGACTTGGATTGTTTTGGATTTTTCTACTTTGAAGGAATCGTCTACAAACAGGGCTACAACAAAGAACAATGCGACGATCGTCGCAAGGACGACAATAAGTTTTACGAAGAATTTCATTTGAGTAGCTTTTGCTTAAGGTAACAATTATTCCCTAAAATAAAAAAGATCGACCCTTCAAAAACGAAGAGCCGATCTTTTAATGAACGTATGACTTTTAATTAGTTGAAAATAATCGTCATTTCAACACGTCTGTTTTTCTGTCTTCCTTCTGCGGTATTGTTATCGCCAATTGGTTGTGTTTCTCCAAAGTAGAGAACACTCAATCTGCTCGCATCAATACCTTTGCTTTCCATGAATGCTTTCACAGACTCAGCACGTTTTTTAGAAAGGATGAGGTTTTGCTGTGCATCACCAACATTATCCGTGTGACCAGCAATTTGAAGTTTCCACTCTGGTCGTTTCACCAATACATCAGCTAATTCCGTTAACGAAGGAATTGACTCTTGCTTGATAACATCTTTTCCAGTTTCAAATTCAAGGTTTTCGAAAGCGGTATTCAAGATTTCTTGGACTTCCTCTTCAATTTCTGGACATCCTTCGTTTTCAACTGGGCCAGGAGTAGCAGGACATTTATCGTCTTTATCCAATACACCGTCACCATCAGTATCGATGTAAGGACATCCTTCGTTTGCAACAGGACCTGCGATATATGGACACTTGTCATCTTTGTCTAACAATCCATCTTCGTCAGTATCTGGCCAAGGACATCCGTTGTTTTCTTTTGGACCTGCTTCTGTTGGGCAATTATCCAAAAAGTCGAGAATTCCGTCATTATCCTTATCAGGACAACCGTCATTGACAACTGGACCTGGAACGTCTGGACAAGCATCGTCCTCATCTTTGATTCCGTCACCATCTGTATCTGGACACCCTTTAAATTCAACCAAACCTGCAATTTCAGGACAGTCATCTTCTGGATCGATCACCGTATCTCCATCTGTATCTGGACAACCTGCGTATTCTTTCGTTCCTGGCAGATCTGGACAGTTATCGTCTTTATCAGCAATACCATCTTTATCTCTGTCTGGACAACCATTAAGTTCTGCCAATCCAGCTTCCATAGGACATTCGTCTTGCGTATCTTGAATTCCATCTCCATCTGTATCTGGACAACCTCTGAAAGCCCAAACACCTGGTACAGTTTTACACTCATCCATATCATCTGAAACGAAATCTTCGTCAATATCAGAAGGATGACCGTATAGAATTGGAACACGAAGTCCAGCATAAACGCCAGCTCCTTTAATTTTACCAAATGCAAAAAGTGTTCGGATGTCAGTGACTCCTGCCGTGATTGGCCCTAGTCGTGTTGCCAAACCTGCTTTGAATCCAGAATATCTGTTTATGGACATTGGAACGTGTAGCCCAAACCATGCGTGATCGAAACTCGGGGTAATCGATAATTGATTCGCAGTACGAACGCGGTGTGGATTCTTTCTGTTTTGAACACTCACGATCCCCGTAGCGTTGACATAGAACCATTTCCAAATGTGGTAATCAAATTGCAAACTAACCGCCGTTGGGAGTGACATAAAGAATGTCCCTCCAGTATTTTCTCCAGCCGTCCAGCCTGGATTGTTGGCAATAACGGAATCGACAATACTATCGAAAGATTCTAATCCTGTTGCATCATCAAAAACAGTTAAGTCGAATAGATTGTTGGTGTTCACACTGAAATCTCGAGAAAGACCTCCTTTTTCGAAGCGCATTCCACCGATGTCCAAAATTGAGGCGCCAGCGCGCATTTTATATTTGTCTTGATCACGACGCCAGATGTTTGTTTCGCCATCCATGTCGTATTTGTATTCTTTCCAATCTGGACGCCATTCGTAAACGAAACCTAAATCCAAACCTAATCCGAATTTGGAAGAAGATTTTGGAATTCCTCCATTAGAAAGTACGTCTGCTTGATCTTCGAAGCCTGTGGAGTGACCATAAGCGAAGTCCCCAGCGAGGTATTGTGAGGTGTCGTCGTTAAATAGGTTGTACTGTAAATTATCGGTATGGATGTATGCTGCAGAATAACCTTGGAGCCATTTTGCCTTACCACCGACTTTCATAAAGTGCTCGCCATCTTCACGAATAACTTGAGAATAGATCAAACCGTATTCTGCCCACGACATGTGGTTCAAGTTCAAAAGTTTTTCATCAAACTGCTGATTCCATAAAGTAACAATGTCCAAATCATTTTCTGCAAGAACTGCTAATTTCGGATCGATGTCATCAATGTTTGTGATGGTTCTGAATTTGACAGCCGCACCAACAGCAATCTTTCTGTTGATATGAAACATAAAGTTCAATGCATCAAACTGAACATTGTTGTAAAAACCCAGTTTATTGTTTGAGTTGGCATTGTAATTTCTAAAGATATAACGAGACTCGAATGTTGAGTCTGGTTGCATCCAGTTATTGTATGGATTGTCTTCTGTGACAACACCTGAGGAATTTGTTACATCAGGTCGAAACGATTTTACCCACCATTTTGGCATGTCTCCAGAATCAAAATATCCTGCATTTTGCCAGACACCGAAGTGCATACTAGCAAGGTTTACATCTACGAGAAAACGCCCGTCAACAAAGCTGGCAGGTTGAAGGTCAGTACCCATAACTCCGGCGTAGTTACTTCCGGTAATTCCAAGGTAATTTTGAGCTTGCCCACCATAGGACAATGAGAGAGCGACGATTATCGCTAGCAGTTTTAAAGCTTTCATTAGTTTTAGTTTAGTTTTCAGTCCTCAATATACTGTATTACGAATTGATCTACAACTGTTGTGATGCAATTGGAACTGCCGACATTTTGAAAATGCACTTTGGTTTGACCTTCCAACGCTTTCGCACCGAGCTTTGATCCATCCGTACCGTACAAATATACATTATTCTCTAAACCGTCTATAATGCAGATATACGTTTTGCCTGAATTGGTGGTTTGAATGTATATATCCTCCACTTCATTAAAGGAAAGTTGAATTTCTCCGAAGCTAACTCCTTCCTCATTCAACAACTGAATTCGATTTCCGGTCTTGACAACAATGGTCGTGGTGGCATTTTCATCGGCAATAGAAATAATCTCACCGTTCGGATACGTGTCAATGGCATCGCGCCTTCCTTTTTGATCAATTCGCATCAATTTGTCGGTCGTAATGGCATAACGGAACAATTGATTCGAAGTTTTGATAGTCGTAGATCTTGGAAGGATTTCAAAGGAGCGTAATGCTTTTCTTTTCTCAATTTCGAACATCGTGAACTTGGTGCTATTCGCAAAACCTGCAAAAAGACGACTTTGGCTGACCCAAACATCAATTTGCTCGGTGATCGAGTGATCGGATTTGAAAATATTCAGTTCGCCGCCCTTAGCATTGTATTTAATAACCTGATTATTTTCATTAGCAATTAGAAAGTAACTTTTTTCTTTCCAGCGATAAAACTGAACTTGATTAACGGCGCTTTTATCCATTGAGACGGGGAATCCTGTGGCTGCTTTTCCGTTGAGATCCCAGACGTAAATTTTTGAAGCTGTATTGATAAGTACGAAGTTTTCTTTTGTGTAATGAAGGTCAATAATTTGAAGTGAGCCAATTACCTTTTCATCCAATTCTTTTTTCCATTTCAGTTTTCCTTGACTGAAGCAAGCAATTTCATTTTTCTTACCAAGAACCACAACGTTCCCTTTTCCGGGAAGCACTGTAAAATCTTTGATATCGAATCCGCAACTAAGGTTGATCGAAGCGCTGAGTTGTTTTTTCTCTACAGGAGCACTTATGCCAGTGTGCGTTTCCATTAATTTTCCGTGATAGAGTGATTTGGAATAGCTTGAAGTTTCATTTACGCATCGTTCAGAAACAGACCTTGGCAATTCTCCAAAATATCGGTGGCGCTCTTTCGTGCTAGAGGCGATCGTATTTCCAAGTTTGTAATCTGCTAAGATTTTATCGCACGTGGATGTTTTTTCGGCGATAACGACAAGGTTTTCAAGGTATTTAACGGTGTACGACTGTCCTTGTGACGGGAAATCTGCTGTCAGTTGATTGGTAAATCTATTTGTATCAATGGTTTGGTTGATATCGTTCAATACTAAAACAGGATCTTGTCCACCAATAAAATCGGAAATTATAGCAATTTCGCCATCGTACTCCACAATTGTGAATCCATTGAGAAGCCATCGATACATTGGACTTTGCGTAAAAGTCGGGTCCATGGCAGCATAAAAATCTCTTTCGTAAAAATGGTAGGAGGAGATATTGTGTGAGATCAACTCTGCGAAAATGGGTTCGTCTTGGATTTGCGTTCCTTGATCGATAGCCGTGTTTTTCGTAATGAAATTGACACGTCCGTCTCCTTTGAAATAAATGTCGGTTTGAGATGTGATTTCTTTTTTTTCAAAAATGAAGAGACTTGCTGAAGCTTTTTTATCGAATTCGAATTCGGTTTCTGAAGATCCATTTTGCTCGATTTCTCCTTTTGAAAGATAGAGTTTCGATTTATAGTACTTTCCTTCGTAGCCATCTATGCTGAAGCTTTGGTCGTCTCTTAATTCAGCTGTTTTACCCTTGAAAAGAGATTTAATTAGATCATTATTCCAATTGAGCTCAGCAACAAGAAGCAGATGGTCTCGATTCGCGCTAAAATACCCCGTTTTGTAGATGGAATCATTTAAAGCCATCATTAGGTTCATCGCAGGAGCATTCTCAAAGTCTCTAATTGCTGAAAAATTGACTTCATCTGGTCGAGAGACAATCAATACTTTACCGTCTTCAGATGAAAACACGAGTTCTGGAATGTAATTGTTTTTCTCGCTAGCAATATCGAACGCATAGAAAAGCACCCATGCTATACTTGCAAGTAAAAGAACACCCAAAAAGATCTTTTTGAACATGACTCGTGTTTTTATCAAAATTAGGAAGTTCAGCAGTGTAAAAGCGCAGCGAGACGACTAGAAATGAACAGTTCAATGTGTACTCAGAAAAGTTCTAATTGCTCTGGAGATAGCAGGGTGAACGATTGACGGTGGTAAATACAAGAACCCATCTTTTTGATAGCTTGACGGTGTTTTTTGGTTGGATATCCTTTATTTTTTTTCCAATCGTACCTAGGAAACTCCTTGTCTATGGATTTCATGTAGTCATCGCGATACGTTTTTGCAAGTATTGAAGCAGCAGCGATAGATAGGTATTTTCCGTCTCCTTTTATAATGCATTCGTGTGGGGTGTTGGGGTAGGGATTGAAGCGATTGCCATCTATTAGTAAGAATTCGGGTTTCATTTTTAGTTGATCTACGGCTCGGTGCATGGCCAGAAAACTTGCATTTAAAATGTTAATCTTATCGATTTCTTCGGGCTCAACAAATGCAACAGCATAAGCCAAGGCTTCTTTTTCGATGATTGGTCGAAGTGCATTTCGTTTTGACTCACTTAATTTTTTTGAATCGTTCAGCAGGTCATTTTTAAAAGAATCTGGAAGTATGACTGCGGCAGCAACAACGGGGCCTGCAAGACATCCTCTTCCTGCTTCGTCGCAGCCTGCTTCGATCTGATTTTCGCGATACTTTAGTAAAAGACGTTCCATTTTGATAAAATTGGCAAAAATATTGTAGTTTAGAATCAACATACAACGTTTTGAGAAAAATTACGTCTTAATAGTAAAGAATTAATAAAATGAAAAAATTTATATCAACCATCGCATTTGTAGTAGGATTTGTAGCAATCACTTTAGCGCAGGACGCAACGAATACAGCGGCATCACTTGGAGCCGAAGAGTTAGCGAAAAGTAAAGAGGCAGGAGCCTATGTTTACACCATGCCAGAAGGATTGACATCGGAGAGAGTAGAGAAGGCTTCCTCTTATTATTTAGCGAATTTTAATGTTGATTTTGATGCGTCTTCACGAGAAGCTTCCATTAAAATGGTCAATGAAGAGGCTCAAAACCGTGCAGTGATGTTGCGATTTTTGTCAGCTTGTGGAGTTCACTACGTACTTGTCGATGGAGAAACTTTGAATTTGTCCGACTTTATGGAAAAGCATCTTCAATAAATAAAAGATACTCGTTATTTATAACCGCTTCAAATTGGAGCGGTTTTTTTATGTTTCTATTGTTCGGTAGGAATCTTCTTGCGAACTTTGTGTAAATCAATCTGAAAACAATGAAAAAATTATTTTTTATAGCGGGAGTTTTATTCATCGCAGCTTCTTGCGCTACTACGGCAACAACGAAAGAATCCAAAGAAGATCTAGGAAAACATTATGGACCTGAAAAAATAGATGTAGCCTCTGCAATCACAGTAAAACAAATGCTGGCAGATTTCGAAGGGAAGACAGAACGCACTGAGTATACATTCGAAGCTGATTTGGTAGAGATTTGCTCTAAAGCGGGATGTTGGGTCAATATTGACAAAGGAAATGGCGATTTGTTTATGGTTCGTTTCAAAAATCATTTCACAATTCCGCCGGCAACTGAAGCGGGAACAGGAGCGTACTTGCACGGGTATGCATACATGGATACAGTTTCTGTTGAAGATCTGCGTCATTTCGCAGAAGATGCAGGAAAGAGTGAAGAAGAGATTATGGCGATTACCGAGCCAGAATACGAATTGAATTTTGAAGCGGACGGAATTACGCTAAAGAAATAAGATCATGATCCATTGAATGAAAAAAGCATTTCTGAACAGAAATGCTTTTTTTTATGATGTATGTTCAATGTTGAGTTTAAAATGTCATCGTTCAGTGTTGGGATAAACTCAATTGAGAATTGTGATTAATAGCAATATTCATTCGCGTCAATAATCTTAGTTGCGATTAATTGGCGTGCTTCCTTTACATTGAACGGATCTGTTTTTGTGAAGCGTTTCAATCCCATTAGCATTACTCTTAGTTCGTCACCTTCTGCAAACGAGTTGATAGCATCTTTAGCGCTTTTATTGATTCGATCTGCTGTGTCTACGAAAAGTGTTTTTACAATCGCAATTTGTTCCTTGCAAGTGTCTTCACCTTTCGTTTCAATCATTTGTTGAACTCGAAGCAATGCAGATTCTGCTAGATATGTTTGAATCGACATGTCAGCGATATTCATGAGGATTTCTTGCTCTTTGGCCATCGTTTGCATCAGTTTTTGAACTGCTGAACCAGCCACCATTAATACAGATTTTTTAAATCCATCCAAGTATTCAAATTCTCGACCGAGTACACTTTCAGGAGCGTCCTTCATTTCTGGAATACTCATGAGCTCATTTGCGACCTTCATTGCTGGTCCCATCAGGTCAAGTTCACCTTTCATTGCTCTTTTCAGAACCATGTCTACCGTTAACAATCGGTTGATCTCGTTTGTTCCTTCGAAAATACGATTGATTCTTGCATCTCGATAGGCGCGTTCAACAGTCGATTCTGCAGAGTATCCCATACCACCGAAAATCTGAACGGCTTCGTCAACAACGTAATCTAAGGCTTCAGAACCTGCAACTTTCAATATTGCGCATTCAGGTGCAAACTCCTCAATACCTTTCAAGGTTGCTTCGCCTTTACTCAAACCTTCCGCTTCAAATCCTTTAATAGCATCATCAATATTTTGACCTGCGCGGTAGGTTGCGGCTTCAACTGCAAAAGTACGAATGGCTTGTTCTGCAAGTTTGTAACGAATGGCACCGTATTTAGAAATCGATCTTCCGAACTGTTCGCGCTCATTTGCATATCGAACCGAGTCAGTGATGCCTTGTTTTGCACCACCCATTACTCCTGCAGCAAGTTTGATTCGTCCAATGTTTAATATGTTCAAGGCAATTTTAAACCCATTTTCACGATCAGAAAGTAAATTTTCAGCTGGAACTTTAACGTTGTTGAAGAAGACTTGTCTTGTTGAGGATCCTTTGATCCCCATTTTCTTTTCTTCGGGATTTAATGATATTCCTTCAGAATCTGCTTCAACTAAGAATGCGGTCAATTTATCGTCGTCATCGATTTTCGCAAAAACCGTGAACAAGTTTGCGAATCCAGCATTTGTGATCCACATTTTTTGACCGTTCAATGTGTAATGAGATCCATCTTCAGAAAGAACAGCCTTCGTTTTTCCAGAGTTGGCATCAGAACCTGATCCTGGCTCCGTTAAGCAATACGCTGATTTCCACTCGCCAGAAGCCAATTTTGGGATATATTTTTGCTTTTGATCTTCTGTTCCGTAATAAAGTAAAGGCAAGGTTCCAATTCCAGTGTGTGCCCCGTAAGCCACAGAGAAAGAGTAACCTGAAGCTAAACGTTCCGTTGCGAGAAGACTGGTTTTAAAGTCAACGCCAAGACCGCCAAGATTTTCAGGAACAGACATTCCCAACAACCCAAGTTCTCCAGCTTTTTCCATGATGGAAGGCATCATTCCTTCCTCCATCGCTTCAATTTTTTCAATGTGCGGAAGCACATCATTGTTGATGAAGTCGTCACACATTTGCGCGATCATTTGTTGTTCTTCAGTCCAGCTTTCTGGAATAAAAATCTCTGACGGATTCGTATCTCGAATCAAAAATTCACCGCCTTTTATTGGTTTATCACTTTGTTGCATTGTTATTAGAATTAGAGGTTGCACTAAGTTACAAATAATCTGTCATGCATTATGCATGCATAGTCAAAAAGTGTGAAAAAGTATTAAAATTCAGCACAAAAGCTATTGGATAAATTATTCGAGTAGGATTTTATTGACTTTAGCTATTTAATTCAGGGTTATTTCGACTTAGAGATTTTGACTTTTTTTCCTTTGATTTTTTCGTTGCGAATGTTTTTCATCATCGACTGGTATTTCGCATTTGAAACTGCAACGAAGCACATGTGGTCCATTAGGTCAATTTTCCCTATTTCATCCTGCTTTAACTTTCCTTGCTGTGAGAGAAACCCTACGATATCTACCTTTCTAATTTTCTCTTTTTTTCCAGCGCTGAAATACAGAGTTACCCATTTAGGGGCTACAGCTTCTGCGTGAGGATCAGGTCGAAATGTTTTTTTAGGCAGATCGATGTAGTCGGGAAGTTGCTGTGAGTCATTTGCGATTATGTATGCATTGCCATCAGCGTTTGCTCTTGCCGTCCTTCCGTTTCTATGGATGAAAGCAGCTTCGCTACCTGGGAATTGATAATGTACCACGTGTTTAATGCCCCCAATATCTAGTCCTCTCGCTCCGAGATCTGTGCAGATCAATGTCGAAACACTCCCGTTTGCAAATTTTATCAAGGCGCGTTCTCTATCGATTTGATCCATTCCGCCGTGATAAGCCTCGCAGAAAACTTTTTCTTCTCGCATCCGCGCTGAGAGATCGTCAACCACTTCGCGATAATTACAAAAGATGATGGACTGCTCATGACCAAAGGTTTTAATGCAATCGACCAAAGTTTCGAAGGCATTTGCTCCCGTATTTACAGCGAATTCTTCCAAACGAGATTCTTTTCCGTCTTCAGCAAAGTCAATGCTTACGTTGTCCTCATGCTTCCAGGCTTTTGGTACGTAATTAATATCCGTCGCTGAGACGTAAATAGAGCGAATTCTCTTGGGTAGAATATGGCGAATTGTATTCATTTCTGTTTCGAAACCATACTCCAGGCTTTTGTCAAATTCATCAATGATGACCATTTTGCAATGACTTAAATCCAAATGTTCTCTTTCGAGGTGATCAAGGATTCTGCCAGGTGTTCCGATTACAACGGCTGGAGTATCCAGCAGTGCGTTTTTCTCATCACGAACCGAATGCCCGCCATAGCATACTGTTGATTTTAATCCAGTCCTCATGGAATTGAAGACCTCAGTAACTTGCATTGCTAACTCTCTAGTGGGAGTTAATACGAGCAGCTGAACATCTTCACTATCTCTTTTTAAGTATTGTGAAGCGCTGAGTAAAAAACCAAGCGTTTTTCCAGATCCTGTTTTCGCGATAAGCGTTAAGTGATCATTCGATTGAAAAGAAGAAATCGTTGCTTTTTGAAGCTCTAATAGCGAATCGTGCCCGCTATTTTTTAATAGTTGTTCAATCTCCATTACAGCATTTCAATGACTCCGGCTGCACCTTGTCCTGTTCCGACACACATCGTTACAACGCCGTATTTTTCGTTTCGCTTTTTCAATTCATTCATGATTTGAACAGTCAATTTTGCTCCCGTACAACCTAGAGGATGCCCTAAAGCTAAAGCCCCACCGTTTACATTGACTATGTCAGGATTTAAACCAGCTTTTCGGATCACTGCTAAGGACTGAGACGCAAATGCTTCGTTCAATTCGAATAAATTAATATCGTTCAATGATCTTCCAGCAGCTTTCAGTGCTTTTGGAATAGCATCGATTGGTCCGATTCCCATGATTCGAGGTTCTACACCAACAACTCCATATGAGGCCAGTCTTGCAATAGGTTGTAGGCCTAGTTCGTTGACCATTTTTTCTGACATAACCAAGCAAAATGCAGCACCATCAGATGTTTGAGAAGAATTTCCTGCGGTCACCGATCCACCATTTGCAAAGACAGGGCGTAGACGTCCCAGTCCTTCAGGTGAACTTGGTCGTGGCCCTTCGTCAGTATCCACGATGTATTTCTTTTCCTGTCTTTTTTCATTTTCATCTAGGAAGATATGGTTCACTTCTACAGGAACAATTTCGTCTTGAAAGCGGCCTGATTTGATCGCTGCAATGGCTTTTTCGTGTGAGTGCACTGCAAAAAGATCTTGATCTTCGCGTGAAACTCCATATTCTTTTGCGACAGCCTCTGCAGTAAGTCCCATCCCCCAGTACCAGTTAGGATTTTCTTTCCCAACTCTAGGGTTTGGAACAATTCTCCAGCCTCCCATTGCCATTACCGACATGGATTCAACACCACCAGCAAGAATACATTCTGCCATTCCGGCTTCTATTTTTGCAGTAGCAATTGCAATTGTTTCCAATCCCGATGAACAATATCTGTTCACCGTCATTCCCGGAACTTTTACAGTGTCTAATCCCATTAGAGAGATCATTCTTCCTACGTTGAGTCCTTGTTCTGCTTCTGGCGTGGCATTTCCAACAATTACGTCATCGATGCGTTCCTTGTCCAGTTGCGGAATTTCTTTCATGATGTGTTTTACGACATCAGCGGCCAAATCATCAGGGCGGTAGAAGCGAAAACCTCCTTTACCAGCCTTTCCGACGGCAGTTCTGTATCCTGCTACGATATATGCTCTTCCCATAATTAATTTCTTAAAATTTTACCAGTCTTAACTATACTTTCTAATCTTTCCAAAGTCTTACGTTCCATGCACAATTCCACAAATGCTTTCCGTTCTAGGTCGAGCAAATATTGTTCTGATACGATTTCATTTTCTGAGAGATCACCTCCACAAAGCACGAAGCCAAGTTTTTCTGAGATCACACGATCATGCTCCGACATATAATTCCCAGAAAGAATGGTGTTTGCACCAACGTAAACGATTCCAAGGCCTTCTTGCCCCATTACTTTTACTGATTTTTCTCTTTTTGGAGCGACATACCCTTTTTGAGCGAGTTCCAAGCAAGCATCTTTTGCACGGGTCAGTTGTAATTCGCGACTCACGACTAATTCATCAACTCCTTCTCTGAGATATCCCAGGTCAAAAGCTTCATAAGCTGAAGTTGAAACCTTAGCTTGCCCAATGGTCAAGAAGCGTTCGCGCATTCGGTTGATTTTAATGTCTCCTTCGTGTAATTCATGTGAAAGACGTTTTGCGAATTCTTTCGTTCCTCCTCCACCAGGGATCAGTCCAACTCCAAATTCCACAAGTCCCATGTACAGTTCCGCATGTGCAACGACTTTGTCCGCATGAAGGGAAATTTCACAACCACCGCCAAGCGCCATATTGTGCGGAGCTACAATCACTGGAATATTCGAATAACGGACGCGCATCATGGTGTCTTGGAACGTTTTTACAGCGAAATTTAATTCGTCGTATTCCTGCTCAATCGCCATCATGAAAATCATCCCGACATTCGCTCCTGCAGAGAAGTTGCCGCTAGTATTGGAGATGATCAAACCTTTGTGACTTTCCTCTGCTAAATCGATCGCCTTGTTAATTCCTTGAATGACTCCGCCACCGATGGTATTCATTTTTGTGTGGAATTCTAAATTCAAAATTCCATCGCCAAGATCAACGATCGTCGTGTCTGCATTTTTCCAAACCGTGTTTTCGCTTCGAAGAGCATCGAGGGAAACTTTGTCCTCAGAGCCTGGTATGGTTAAATAAGATTTGCTTTTTCGGTCGTAATATAAAAATGCACCTTTTTCGACTTTGTAAAAACTTGTCGCTCCGGCATCTTTCATCTCTTTGATCCATGCCGGAATTGATTTCCCTTCCTTTTCAGCAAGTTCAACTCCTTTGTCAATGCCGATTAGGTCCCACGTTTCGAAAGGCCCTAATTCCCAACCGAAGCCAGCTTTCAATGCGTCGTCAACTTTATAAAGGTCATCTGAAATTTCAGGGATTCGATTCGCAACATAAGCGAACAGTCCGCCAAATACTTTTCGGTAGAATTCACCAGCTTTATCCATTCCTTGGAAGAGCATTTTCGTGCGTTGCTTCAAGTCATCGATTGGCTTGGTCATTTCCAGAGTTGGAAATTTTGCTCTGGTTTGTTCGCGATATTCTAATGAATCTAGATCGAGTACCAAGATGTTGCTTTTACCCGAATCGTCCTTCACTTTTTTATAGAATCCTTGACCTGTTTTTGAGCCGAGCCAGTTGTTCTCAACCATTTTTGAGATATAGTCGGGCAATTCGAATAAGGCTTTCTCTTCGTCGTCAGGACAGTTGGCTTTCAATCCATTCGAAACATGAACGAGCGTGTCCAGTCCAACAACATCGCAAGTACGGAAAGTCGCAGATTTTGGTCTTCCCATTACAGGTCCCGTCAATTTGTCTACCTCCTCAACAGTCAAGCCCATTTCTTTAACGGCATGGAACAAAGACATGATGGCGTAAACTCCAACTCTGTTGGCAATAAACGCAGGAGTATCTTTACAAAGAACTGTTTTCTTCCCGAGGAATTTTTGTCCGTAATCCATTAAGAAATCCACGATTTCTGGATCTGTTTTCGGCGTTGGAATAATCTCTAAAAGTTGCAAGTATCGTGGAGGGTTGAAAAAGTGTGTTCCGCAAAAATTTTTCTGAAAATCTTCACTTCTCCCTTCAAGCATCATGTGAATTGGAATTCCAGAAGTGTTCGAAGTAATGAGGGTTCCAGGTTTTCTATGTTTTTCAATATTTTCGAAAACTTTTTGCTTAATATCTAATCTTTCAATAACTACCTCCATGATCCAATCACAATCCGAGATCAAATGAAGATCATCCTCTAAGTTGCCAGTCGAAATGCGGTTAGCAAAAGACTTGCGGTAAATAGGAGAGGGGTTTGACGTCAGCGCAAATTGGAGCGCATCATTTACAATGCGATTCCGAAAGATTTTGGAGTCTTCCGTAATTCCTTTTTTAACTTCTGTTTCATTTAATTCTCTTGGAACGATGTCTAATAAGATGACTTCACAGCCAATGTTAGCATAGTGACATGCAATTCGTGAACCCATGACTCCTGAGCCAATTATTGCAACTTTTCGAATGTGTCTGTTCATTTTTTTTAAAAATTACTCATTTCTCTATCAAGTGCCATGTCGATCCGCTCGGCAACTTCAAAGAATGTATTTAACTTTCCTTTCGGTATTGTGTTAATGATTCTCTCATTGAATCCAAGAACTACCTCCTTGGCTATTCGTCGTTTGTCGACGCCTTCTTCAGTTAAGAAAATCAATACTTTTCGTTTGTCATTAGAATCTACTTCGCGCCGAATCCAACCTTTTTCTTCCATGGTTTTCAAAGTTCGAGATAGACTCGTTGGTTCCATTCCCATTTTTGGACCCAATTGCGTACTCGGTGTTCCTTCCTTATCTATATTTAGCATTATAAATCCTACGGAAATACTTACGCCGTAATCATTTGCTTTTTGATTGTACATGCGCGATGTTTTGTGCCACAAGTGTCGCAGCACAAAGTCGACCATGTACTCCCTCTCTTTTTTCTTACTCATAGTTTTTAGCCAGTTTCGATAAAACTAATCAATATTTATATGCGGACATAGGAAAAATGAAACAAAATTTATTGTCCTTGCATAGTAAATAGAAGAGCTAAATGACTAGTTAAATGAGAGGTTGTGAAATGAGGTGTCCGGGGTTGAGTCACATCGGCGGATTCACCATTTTTCATGGGAGATGTTCACGGTGCCCTTGAAATTGGAGATTTGCTCATCTTTTTGGTTGAATACATTTACCGAATAGATGGCGAATGTTTTACCACGATGAATCTCGTTACAAACGGCTTTTAAAAGATCGCCTTCGTATACTGGTAATAAGTGCGAAATTGAAGTTTCAATGCTCACACATTTGAACCCTCTGGAGTTGGAACTAAAAGCCAAGGCTGAGTCGGAAAGTGCATAAGCAATACCGCCGTGCGCAATTTGAAAGCCATTCAACATTTGGTCTGTAACTGGACATTCTAAGGTGCAATGACCCAAGCCTAGGTCAATGACTACGAGATTCATCCAATTGCTGAATGCATCTTTTGAAAGCATGAGTTTTACTATTTCCTCAGGCTGTTTCATCTTACTTTTGAACGCGTGTCAATAAGGTGATCATCGCTGCTGTTACAATGAATAATTGAGTCGCGGTGTCATCATCCAAAGATGTTCCGTCCTCGTCCTTTGTAGTAATTTCCATCATCATGAACTGAATCAATTCTGGTTGATCCGTAAAATCGTGAATGATGTCCTCTTCTTCTTTGTCAAAATATTGATCCAACATTTCAAAGAAAGGCTCTTCAAAGGCATCAATATCGTCTTCTGAAACAACTCCCACAGTTGCGCCTTCCTGTGTGAAAGTTTCAGAGATTAAGCAGTAGTAATAAATAAGAAGTCCTTCAAGCTGTTCGTTTTGGTATTCAACGGCTGCAGACATGATATAACCGAGCAGTGTAGGCTGCGCTAATGCATACGTTTCAGAGATTCTTTCCAGGCCATCATCATCCAAATTATCGATTTTATCAATTGCACTCTCTATACTCTTTATACTTACTTGCTTCATATTCTCGTCTATTGTAGAGCGCAAAGTTAGGCTTATTTTCAAAACCGTTCATGGAATCTTTCGTTAAAGCTTGTAAAGGATCGTTATATTTGATGTTGCTTGAAGAAGAATTCTATAAACTTGAAATAGATACACATGAAAAAGATTTTTGCTGGGGCTTTTGCGCTCATATTTAGCTTTTCAATCAATGCTCAACTAAAAGAATTGACTTTAGAGGACGCGGTCTCAGGTTCTCGCAAATTTAGACCGACCTCTATGGTTGATTTTAACTGGATGCCCGACTCGCAGTGTTTTAGCTATTTGAGCGAGAATTACCGCCACCTTCTCAAAGGTTCAGCGAAAGGAAATGATGTTGATACGATTATCTCTGTGAATGAATTCAATGAAATTGCTGGTACGGAAATGTATACAGTTTATGGACTTAAGTGGATCTCTATGGAGACATTTAGAATAGGTGATGGAAGCAATTTTTACGAGTTTAATGTCAAAACTAAAACGTCGAAACGCCTGGTAAATCTTCCAAAAGAGGCCGCAAACGCTACCCAGGATTCCAAAACGGGTCATGTTGCATATACGATGGATAACAATGTTTCCATTCAAACTGTCGATGGAAACACGTTTGAAGTAACGAAGATTGACGATGCGAATATCGTGTCTGGACAAGCAATTGCAAGAAGTGAATTTGGTATTACGAATGGGCTTTTTTGGTCGCCAGATGGATCGCGTCTAGCATTCTATCAGAAGGACGAATCAAATGTTGCAGACTATCCACTCCTCGATAACTCCACGACGCCTGGGACTTTAAAGAATATTAAATATCCAATGGCTGGACTGGGTTCAGAAAAAGCCCGTGTAGGTATTTTTGATTTAAAATCTTCAAAACTCGTTTATTTTGAAGCTCAAAATGGAAATGAGAATTACTTAACGAACCTTTCTTGGACGAATGATAATAAATATGTCTTGATAGCGGAAGTCAACCGTGACCAGGATCACATGTGGTTAAATGTATTCGAGGCAGCAACAGGGAAATTCGTTAAAACATTATTTGAAGAAGAAAGCAAGACATGGATTGAACCTGAGCACCCTGCTTTTTTCCCGATGAGTGATTCCTACAATTTTGTTTGGGTATCTGAAAAAGACGGATTCAACAATTTGTATTATTATGATTTCGAAGGCAAGTTGATCAAGCAATTAACGGAACACGATTTTGTCGTAAAGGATATCATGGAATATACCAATGGACAATTGTTCTACATGACAACTGGTCAGAGAGCTACCGAAACTCATGTTTACTCCGTAGATTTGAAAGGTAAAGTTTCAATTCTTACCAGAGCAAAAGGTACACATCGCGTTGATGTGGCGCCAAATGGTAAGTATTTCCACGATAATTTCTCAAGTCAAACAGTCGCGAACAACGATTGGATTATAGATACACGTGGAAAAATCGTCTCTATAAAAATGGAGTCTGCAGATAAATTGAATGGCTATAAAATTGGAACTACTGAAATTTCCACAATTGAGGGCCCAGACGGAAGCGAGCTATACACACGTATGATTAAGCCAAGTGATTTCGATCCAGACAAAAAATATCCTGTTTTGGTCTATGTCTATGGTGGGCCGCACGCTCAGATGATTACAGACTCATGGATGATGGGAGGCAGATTATGGATGTATTGGTTGGCTGAACAAGGCTATATTGTTTTTACCCTAGACAACCGTGGTTCTGAAGAGCGTGGAAAGGATTTCGAATCACAAATTCACCGTCAATTAGGTACAGTTGAGATGGAAGATCAAATGGCTGGTGTGGAATATTTGAAGTCGTTGCCTAATGTTGACGAGAATCGCTTGGCAGTGCATGGTTGGTCCTTTGGAGGGTTTATGACAACTTCATTAATGCTTCGAGAGGCTGGGACGTTTAATGTTGGAGTAGCTGGTGGTCCCGTAACCGATTGGAAGTATTACGAAGCAATGTACGGTGAACGCTATATGGATCAACCCGCTCAAAATGAGAAGGGATACGAACAAGCGTCCTTAATGACGCATGCGGATAAGCTCGAAGGAAAACTGTTATTAATTCATGGATCAATTGATAATGTGGTGGTTATGCAGCACAGCCTTTCACTGATTCAACGTTTTATTGAAATAGGAAAACAAATGGATTTCTTCGTGTATCCAATGCATGAACACAATGTGTATGGCAAGGACCGCGATCATTTGATGGAGAAGGTGTTGACCTATATAATTGAGAATAATAAATAATATTGATGTTGGTTTTGCTTAGATCAGGTCTCGGTTTTACAAAAAAATCAGTATCGATTACTTATATTTGTTCACTGCAAATAAGAGAGGATGGGAGAGTTAAAGGAGAAAAATAAAACCACTGTGAATACGCCGAAAGAAGTTCTTTTCGATGCATTTAAATTGATGTGTACGGCAAAGACCCTTGCTGAAAAGTACGAGGCAAATAAAGAGATTACTTCAAAATACGTTCACGCAACTTCGCGAGGACATGAGGCCATTCAATTGGCATGTGGTATGCAGTTGAAGCCACAAGATTGGGTAGCTCCTTATTATCGCGATGACAGTATTCTTCTCGGAATTGGAATGACTCCCTACGAGCTTATGCTTCAGGTTTTTGCTAAAAAAGACGACCCGTTTTCGGGTGGAAGAACGTATTATTCGCATCCCTCTTTGGATCGTGATGATATGCCGAAAATTCCACACCAATCCTCCGCAACTGGAATGCAAGCAATTCCTACTACGGGAGTAGCGATGGGGATCGACTACCGCGAAAAAATGGGTTTATCTCAAGATTATAACGGTGAAAATCCAGTTGTTGTTTGTTCGCTTGGAGATGCTTCTTGTACAGAAGGGGAGGTTTCCGAGGCATTCCAAATGGCTGCGCTAAAGCAATATCCTATTATTTATTTGGTTCAAGATAACGGTTGGGATATTTCAGCAAACGCAGAGGAGACGCGAGCTCAAGATATTTCACATTACGCAAGAGGATTCAACGGAATTGAAGTCCGCACGATTGACGGAAGTGACTTCGATCTCTCTTATCAAACGATGAAGGACGTGATTGAGATTGTCCGCAAGGAACGTCGACCGTTTATTGTTCACGCAAAAGTTCCGTTATTAGGACATCACACTTCGGGTGTTCGAAAGGAATGGTACCGTGACGATCTGGAAGAAGCAGCGACTCGTGATCCTTACCCAAAATTGAAAGACATACTTCGATCTGTTGGTACAGATGAAGCTGACATTATAAACGTAGAGGCGGAAACACGCAATTTTATTGATCAAGAGTATGATCGAGCGTTAAATGCGGATGAGCCAACTCCAGAATCCATCACTGACTTTATTTTTGCACCAACACCTATTACTGAAGAGAAAGGCGAGCGCGAACCGAAAGGAAAGAAGAAAACCGTAATGGTCGATTCGGCGCTTTTTGCAGTTCGAGAATTGATGGCGAAGCATCCAGAAGCATTGCTTTATGGTCAAGATGTTGGTGGTCGCCTTGGTGGTGTTTTTCGCGAAGCAGCAACATTGGCGCAGCAATTTGGAGACGATCGTGTTTTCAATACCCCCATCCAAGAAGCATTCATCATTGGTTCAACGGTTGGTATGTCTGCCGTGGGATTAAAACCTTTCGTTGAGGTTCAGTTCGCCGATTATATTTGGCCGGGACTCAATCAATTGTTCACAGAAGTTAGCCGATCCTATTATTTATCGAATGGAAAGTGGCCTGTGAGCTGTGTGATTCGTGTCCCAATTGGAGCTTATGGTTCTGGCGGTCCTTATCATTCTTCTAGCGTGGAATCAATTTTGACAAATATTCGCGGAATTAAAGTCGCGTACCCATCGAATGGAGCGGATTTAAAAGGATTGATCAAAGCGGCATATTACGATCCAAATCCGGTTGTTCTTCTTGAGCACAAAGGATTGTACTGGTCGAAAATACCTGGAACCGAAGGGGCTATGTCGATTGAGCCGGATGAAGATTACATTGTTCCTTTTGGAAAAGCGAGAATTGTTCAAGAAGCGAATGCCGACAAAATTGCAGCGGGTGAATCTTGCGTGGTGATTACCTACGGACGTGGAGTTTACTGGACTTTGGAAGCTGCAAAATCGTTCGAAGGACAAGTGGAAATCTTAGACTTAAGAACTTTGAATCCATTGGATTTAGATGCGATCAATGAGGCGGCGCAACGTCACAGTAAAGTTTGTTTGGTAACAGAAGAATCGATCGAAGCTTCGTTCACTTTAGGTTTGGCAGGAAGAATTCAACGCGACAATTTCAAGTCTTTGGATGCGCCAGTTTCTATTGTTGGTTCGGTGGATACGCCTGCAATTCCGTTGAACTCGATTCTTGAGTCTGCATTATTGACAAATGTTGAGAAGGTGAAGGATGCGGTTGAAAAACTTCTGAATTATTAACCCGTCGGATAGCAGTTAGCGCTCAGCTTAGAGATGTTTTTGCTATCCATAGTTGCCAGAATGAAAAGATTGTCATAATTTACTCAAATGAGAATTCTATCTTTTTTCTTCTTAGTTTTTGTCTATTCCACAGGCGTTTCTGCTCAGAGCTATTTACCATTTCCAGATTCTGCAGCGCGTTGGGTTAATGCTGGATTTTAGTCAGGTCAAGGACTTACCTCAGGTTTCTATTATTGCGCAGATGGAGAGGATACAGTGATCAATACACTTTCTTATACGCGAATGGAGAATTGTTTAACGGGCGACTATCTAGGTGCTTTTCGGGATACTGTGGGAAAAGTATTTTACGTGCCAAAAGATTCACTAAGCGAATCATTGATTTATGATTTTTCATTGCAAACTGGGGATACAGTAAATTATTACCATGAGGACTTCGGATTCGGTGCCAATCAAGCCGTAATACAGGGTACAGATACCTGGCTGGTGAATGGTGTAAATCGACGAGTGCTCTGCCTAGACGCATCGACGTGGATAGAAGGTATTGGTTGTGATAGAGGTTTTTTAGTTTCCCATTCTTATAATGTCTCCAATTATTCACCTCTGCTATATTGCATGAGTGTGAATGATACGATTCATTATGGATACAGCGCGTCAAGTTCAGGATCCAATGTTTCCTGTGATTTCTTTATTGGTCTGAATGAACTTGAAAAGCAATCCGTTGAGGTATTTCCAAATCCTGTTAATTATGAATTTTATTTTAACCTTTCTGGACAAATTGATGCTGTCGTTTTGACAAGCTTGGATGGGAAGTCTTTTGTCATGGAATACAGTAGAAATGACTCTGAATATACCGTGAATGTGCAGGGGTTAGCCGCTGGAACTTACACGTTGACAATTCGGTCGGAAGAAATACTTTATAATTCGCAAGTGATCGTGAACGGTGGTTAACCTTTTGGCGGAGTCATCAATTTCAACAGCGTGTAAACCTGCCAGTAAAAGTTCATACTGTGCTTGCCTTTTATGGCTTTCGAATTGATTCGTTTTCGATCTGCATTCTTCATCAGCGATTTTAACTCATCGGAGAAAGTGAAGTTCTCTAGCACCTCGTTTTTACGAAATTCAAGGATTTTGTGAGGAAGAAATGCCTTCAATCGCTGTCTGTCATGGATGCGCTTCACTTCCTTTTGATTTGCAACTACTTCCTTCCAGTTTGGATTGCTTACGAAGTGAAGTCCACCAGGGTACATCTGATAAAGTTGATTGTAAAGTGCACCATAAGCTTTGGATGATTGTGGAATTGAAAGACAAGTTTCAATCAGTTTTGGATTGTAAAAAGGCGTTGTGCTCCAACAATATTGACGGTTTCTGTCTTCTCCCTCAAATGCCCAGTTAATACCAGCTTCACGAATTAAGAAATAGACATATTTGTCCGCAAACGAGTTGAAAGGATATGTTTCAAAATGTCCGATGAGGTTTTCTTCCAGTTCAATTGCCGAAATCCCCGCAATTTTAGCGGCAGTTTCAATGGAGCAGAAAGCATTGTAGCGCAAAACATAACGAATTAAAGATTTCATTGATTGCAATGGCTTTAATGCAGCAAGATCCACAAAGAACTTGCCGCCTCCATCTCCCGTTATGGTTGAAATACCTCGCTCTTGATGCATCTGGTAATAAGGAAGAATATAACTCATCGAGAGATAATTCAATCCTTGCTTATGTCGAAGTAGTTCTTCTGCATACTCCTTTTTTGTCGCTCCAAGTTCAAAAAACTCATGGGATTCTATCTCCAATTTATCCAAAATAGATTGGGTGGATAGATCATCTAAATAATCATCACCGCTTTTTCTTTTGTATGTATTGAAAGGAATACTTTGATCCATTTTTTTTACTGACGCGGCAATCAGTCGAGAATCGAGACCTCCACTCAACGAAACCGTGGCATTTGGTAATTTCTCCAATCTATTTTTCAGTGCAACATCGAATTGTTCTCCAATATTTTTTGCCACTTCTTTCATCTTGCCGGCACCGCCCAAAGTGTCCAGGTTGAAGTATTCATAAAGTGAGATGTGACCATCGGCATGAATGTGTAAAATACTTCGAGGTGGAAGCCGTTGAACTTTCTTCCAAATAGTACTTGTGCCTAAGTCTGTTCCCAAAAGTAGACTTACTGCGGTGTTTACCTTGTTGTATTTCGGTGTAGCGAAGTGTGTAATACAAGAGATATTTCTGGTTGCAATGAATTGATCACCATCTTGCCAATAGTAAACAGGAAGTCTGCCCCATGAATCATTCACAATATAAATCGACTTCGAACTCGGGTCGCGGTGCATGAAAACGAATTCTCCATCCCATTTTTCGAGTAATTCGATCACTTCGTCGAAACGATAATCGTCTAACATGGAGCCTATTTTCTCGAAATAATCTTCTGGGTTGAGGTTGTAAACCATACCCTCAAAATAGGTTCCGAAATTTTCATGGAAAGAATGAGGGTAACCGTTATAATATTGACCTGAAAAATCGAAGTAATCGTTCGAATACCACTGTTTTTCGCTCAGATCATCATGATGATAGGTCGATGCCGTTTCGGGGCTAAAAGCAGTTGATTTGAGGTTAAATCCAGGCATATTAAACAGGGCAGTGTACGGCAAAAGTAAGCAATAATAAGCTTCGAAATGTGGAAACTATTTTGTTTCGATCATCCCTTCAACTGTCCAGTGAAAATTATCCTTCACAGCTGGCAACAACGCATTGTTTAGCTTCTTGCAGGTCAGTTTAATTTCTGTCTCTCCTTGGGATTCAAAAAACCAATGGCTATCGTCTTGAGCTATATGAATTTTTGAATTGTCATTGAAGGAAAACGATTGACTACTCGATGCTTTTGTTCCGCGGTGACTCGTAAATACCCCTTTGTTTGATTCAATGATAAAATAGCCATCCCGGTGTAGGTGAACTCGGCGTACATCACCGTCGACCAGTTTTTCTGCGTCACCTTCAATGGATAGCACTTCGTACGAACCGAGAGATGTGTTGCCAATTGGTGGGTTTAGTCTTCCGAAGACTGGAATACAGCATTCAATAATGATGAAGGCAATCGCAGTTCCTTTAAGAATTCGATGAAGTATTTCATTGTTATACTGAATTCGACAGGATGAGATTGGTTTTGCAGGTTTGCCTATTAAAAATTGGGTCAGTCTTAAAAGATTTGGAGTGACTAAGAATAGTGATGCAGATAGAAGAGCAAATGCAAGGAGTTTCACAGTGATATCGAATCCTATATTGATGGCGAAAATATTGACGAAAATTCCCACTGAGGTAAGAGCAGCGATAAACCTAGTTTTGGGGATGAATAATAGGAACGCGCAGAAAATTTCAACTATCCCCATGAACCATGCATAAACCGTACTTGTGCCCATGGTTGTCCAAAAGAGGATGTCTTTATCAAGTTGTCCGGACGGCGTATAAAGAATATTGGCTTCTGGAGAAGGAAACTGAAGTCGCGTCAATTTTTCTATGCCATATTTAAGAAGAAAGAATCCCATAATAAAACTGACGCCAACGGTCAAGTATGATTGAAGACGGTCCTTGTATTTCGATTTTTCGCAAAAAAATGCAATTGGAATTGAAATCACTAAAAGTGCAATTGTTTGAATATAGAGGTGAATACTGTCCGAAAACCCATACGTTTTTTGTAAAACTTCATCGGGAAATCCACTGACAGCTTTGGTTAATGGCAGAAATAAAGCTGAGAGGTAAGTTCCAAAATCGGGGAAGTATTCAAGTGGAAAAGGAAGAAAAGTAAAAAACAGGACTATCCATACACCAACTGTCCACCTCAAAAGTGTCATTTCTTCGAGCTAAGTTTTGGTAGGGCAACATAGGATCCTAATCCGATCAACACAAGTAGAAGGAAAATTAACTCGGAAGAGTTGCGACGGATGGATCGGAAATTCGGAGAGTCGTCCCCTGTATCAATCGAGGAGTCTTTCTGGAAGTTAATGAGAACGACGTGGTCTCCGTGAAATTCCTGAATCTTTTTCTCAGAAAAATTGTGCTGCTTGTAGTACCAATGGTCACAAATGGTATCACGGAACCGCCCACTGTATTCTCTTGATCCTATTTGAATAACGCAAGTTCCTTTCAACTTAATCAAAGTGTCGTAAACAGGTATCGGAGCAACCATTCCAAAATGGTCCGTCGAATTCGGGATTTCACTTCGATCGCTAGAGTGACTTTTCACTGCAATTACTGAAGTTTGAGAGAAAGCTATTGTTGAGAAGCAAATTCCTAGAAGGCAAAGCATTTTTTTCATAAGTCCATTAATTTGATTGTAAGTACAACTGAGTAATTCTATGGTTCATTACTATCAACATTTTGTCGCTAATAACATTTTGAATCCCACTGAATACCTGCGCTTCCATGCCCTATCTTTACTAAGATAACAGTCCATTATGAAGTTAAAGAGAACGTATTCTTTGAAGGAAATTGCAGCATTAATTGATTGCGAGTTTGTTGGTGATCCAAATCATGAAGTGACCGGAATTAATGAGATTCATCGCGTTGAGCATGGTGATCTTTTGTTTGTGGATCATCCCAAGTATTATCAAAAAGCGCTTAAAAGTGCTGCGACGACTGTGTTAATTGATCAGCAGGTAGAGTGTCCTGAGGGTAAAGGGTTGATTATTTCTGAAAAACCATTCGACGACTACAACAAACTGACCAAGTATTTTGCACCGCTGATTCCTTTGACTTCTTCTGTGGGTGAGCGCTCGGAAATTGATCCAACGGCGACAATTTATCCAAATGTTGTGATTGGCAACGATGTGAAAATTGGGAAAAATGTCACCTTGTACCCAGGTGCGGTTATTGGTGATCGAAGTATTTTGGAAGAAAACGTAATCGTCGGCTCGAACTCTGTTGTTGGACATTACGCCTTCTATTATAAAAAGAAGCCTACTGGTTATGATCGAATGCATTCTTGTGGTGCGGTTCATCTAGCTAAAGATGTTGAAATAGGGGCTTTGTGTACGATTGATGCTGGTGTTTCTGCAATGACGACGATTGGAGAAGGTACCAAGATTGATAATCAAGTGCACATCGGTCACGACACGATCGTCGGTAAGCACTGTTTGATGGCAGCGAATGTTGGAATTGCAGGTTGCGTTACGATTGAAGATCGTGTAACACTGTGGGGTCAAGTCGGTGTTGTTTCAGATGTCATCATTGGTGAGGGCGCAGTGGTTCTTGGACAAGCTGGAGTCGGGAAAAGTCTAGAAGGCGGCAAATCATACCTTGGAAGTCCTTGTGATGAGGCAAGATCAAAGTTTAGAGAAATCGCAGCTTTAAAGAAATTACCTGAAATTATTGAGAATTTGTAATGCTACAAAAAGCGGTAAACCATCTGGAACATCAATTAGAGCTTCAAGATTTTAAGCTCAACTCCCTCTTGGAAATTACGCGCGCAATAAACCTCAATAAAGATGTGAATGAATTGACCATGTTGTTCGAGTTTATCGTTAAAGAACAGCTTGGCTATGATCGATTCATTTTGTTCAACAAGCAAGAAACGTGGAATTGCCTTCTGCGTGTCGGATTGAAAGGAAAACTCGCTCAATTTGATGTCGAACATGAATTGAGTCGCTTCAAGGAAATTACCGTCATCGAATCCTCATACTCACCACTTTTAAGCGAATTTGACGTCGTTGTTCCCGTATTGCATAAAGAGGAAGCTCTGGCTTATTTGTTAATCAAAGGTATTGAGTACGACGGGCATTTGAATAAGGCAATTAATTACATGAGTTTTATTCAGACGCTTGCAAATATAATTGTCGTGGCGATCGAGAATAAGCGCATGACGCGCATGAATATTAAGCAGGAGCGATTGAAAAAGGAATTGGAAATCGCCTCTGCCATGCAACAATTGTTGTTTCCCTCTGATCTTCCTACGAATAAGCGAATGGATATTTCGGCAATGTATAAACCGCGTCATGAGGTTGGCGGAGATTACTATGACTTCATACCGCTCACTGAAAATGAGTTTATTATTTGTATTGCTGATGTTTCTGGAAAAGGGATAAGTGCGGCAATGCTTATGGCTAATTTTCAAGCGACCTTAAGAACGCTCTTTCAGTACAAGAAGTTCGATATGGAGAGCCTTTTGGAAGAGCTCAATAAGAAAGTGATGAACAGTGCGAAAGGAGAGAAGTTTATCACCTTTTTTATCGCGCATTACGATGCTCTTTCAAGAAAGATGAGCTATGTCAACGCTGGTCATAATCATCCATTTTTAACCAACGGAAGAACGGTTGAAGATCTCGATAAGGGAACTATCGGACTTGGAATGCTTGACGAATTGCCTTTTATCAACGTTGGCGAAACTGAGTTAAAACCGAATACCACACTTGTGTTGTATACCGACGGAGTTGTCGAGTTAGAAAACAATGACGAAGAGTTCTTTGGTATGGAACGTTTAATCAAACTCGTTAATAATTACTATCCGCTAAGTATGGGAGATTTGAACAGTTTGATCTTCTCGAAATTGGACGAATGGAAAGGTCCTTTGGACTTAGTTGATGATACGGCAATCTTCAGTTGTCGCTTCTTCTAAAATTTTTTTTCTCAATAATTTTATCGAGGGTAACGTTTACCTTCGAAGCTCAAACGAAGGTAAATTTTCACTATTTCTACCTTCGTATTGGCAAATTTGAATGGGGCAATAATCAACTTGCCAAATCCAGAGCTTTTTATTGATACGATTCACTTACAAGAGGCAAACGCTAGTTCAGAAATTGAAAACATTATCACAACGAATGACGATTTATACAAGTCGATTGTTGCGAAAAAAAAATCGATGATCCCGCTTCAAAAGAAGTTGTCAGCTATAAAAATGCATTATGGTTTGCGCAGAAAAAGTTAGAGTCGCGACCGTTTATTACCACCAACTTGTGTATCAAGATCATGCAGCGAATAACAGAGAATACTTCTGGGATTCGGGCGACACCTGGGACAACGCTTTCCAATTTTAAAGGTGAAGTAATTTACACGCCTCCAAATGGAGAGCAAGTCATTCGATAAAAGCTCGATAATCTAGGACGTTTTATAAACGATAAGTACGAGCTTGATCCTTTGATAAAAATGGCATTAATTCATTATCAGTGTGAAGCGATTCATCCTTTTTCTGATGGAAATGGAAGAACAGGACGAATTTTACTTTTGCTTTATCTGAAAATGATTAATCTATTGGAGGTTCCTACCATTTATTTAAGTCAATATTTTATTCAAAACAAGGTTGAATATTACGGTAAGCTCAGGGGAGTTACGGAAAAGGAAGATTGGGAAAGCTGGATTATTTATATGCTCGATACGATGGAGTCGACTGCCAATAACGGGGTAGAAAGATTGGAAAAAGTAATCGCATTAATGGAAGCTATGGCGAATGAAATCAAAACGAATTTTCCAACAATGTATACCAAAGAATTGATTGAAACTCTCTCTAAGCTGCCCTACACGAGAAGGCAATATCTTGTCGATGCTGAAATTGGTACGCCTAAAACGGTTGGGAATTATCTAAACGATCTTGAGGAGAAGGGATTCTTAAAGTCCGTTAAAGTTGGTAAAGAAAAGCTCTACTTGAACTACCGTTTAATGCAAATTCTTGAAGGAATCTAAAATTTAACGCAACAAATACATTTTCCCGAAATCTTTCGTGAAATACTGATCTGCTCCCGATTCTCTATTCTCGATATCTTCACCGTTGATTTTCGTGATTACGCGATATAAGTAGACTCCGTTCGCAAGAGGATCTCCGAATTGATCCGTGCCGTTCCAAGCAAACTCAGTCACATTTCGACCAATTTGAATAGGTCCAAGTTCATCTTCTGAAATTTCTCGAATAACACGTCCAGAAACAGTCATGATCTGAATTAAAATATCATCCGGGACTTGTGATCCAGTAAGCGTAAACACAAAGCGCGTGCTCGTGCTAAACGGATTCGGATAATTCATCATTTTCGTAATCGAAGACTCGTGGATAATTTCAAAATCTACATTGTAATCTAGATCTCCCGAAAGATTTCCTGATTTATCAGAGCCTTGAACTGAAAGGGTGTATGTACCATCTTGTTCGAAAGCGGCTGGCCAGATAATTTTAAAACGTTTGTTCTGTGAGTTTGCAGGAACCCATTGCATGATCATATTACCCGACTGATCAACAAATGGAACGCGTGTTTGATTTCCGGATGGATCAGTAATATAAATCCCGAAGAGTGTCGTGTCGGAATCTGAATCCATAATGAGAAAATCGTTGTCGTCTTTTAACGTAATCAGGATCTCACTGTATGGATCGACAATGTCACCATTCAAAATATGATTTCCGTTAAAAGTCACGTCGAGAATAGGATGTTCATCGTCTTCTTCAACGAAGAACGGAATTTGCAGTAGATTATTAAAGTGCTCCTGCTCTGGTTGATCTGTAATTACAAAACTTCCATTGACATAAGGGTTGATTTCCATGAAGAAAGAATTCAATCCAGACATTCCGGTTGTAGAAAATACGAGGCGATCTCTCAGTGTGTCTGATACCCTAAGGGAGTCTTGTCGTGGATAAGCAATTGGAATCACAACATTATTTTCATCCATAACGTAATAACTCACTAGTAAAGAATCCATATCAATGTTGAAGATATTTCGGACGTCAACTTCAAATTCGATACTGTCTCCTTCTTGGACTGGGTCAATTCCTGCCGACCAGAGATAGCCATTACTTCCATCAATTGCAGCTTCTGGAAGTGGCTCGTATAGTACATGCCAGCGATCCATTTGTGCAGGCGTATTCGTTACAGTATCAGAATAATCTGCTCTTAATGAAATGTATGGGAATTGGCTAGCATCAATTAAAGCATTGAGGTTCAATAATGAATCATCAGGTGTGAACGATTGGTAGATACTAGTTTGTTGCACGCCGTTAATATCGTAACCTATGATGTATAAGCCTGTGGAATCGTCTGTTGGAGTTTCTGAAGGGTCTTGTTTCCAATAAACATTTCCCCATTGATTTGCCGGACCGATCAATGTGGATTTTTCAATTCCAAAATTGTCTGGACTGTACATATTGCCAATTAATTGATATTCTCCACCTTGAGTTGCAGGGTAACCTTCAATAATAGTTGAAGGGTCTCCTTTTTTCATGAAAAAAGCGAATGGACGGTTGGGCCTACTCGCGTTCAAACTATCACTTCCTAATGCCTGAAATGTACTGTACATTCCAAGTGAGTCGATAGATGTGAACCAGTCGTGACGTGTCACCATAGGTATGTAAATCAAAAGGTAGTGCCCATCTGGAACTTCGTTCAATACCATGTTTTGGAAAGAGTCCAGTTCAGCGGCGTTGTTTTGTCTGAAGTGATAGTCTTCCCATGCTCCCGAAGTTGTGCAGTTAAACGCACCAAAACAAGGGTTTGTACCTGTAGAACCGATAACCCAAGGTTCCAGAGTTACTGGATCTATTACAGCTACATGAATTTTAGGAGTAGTTGAAACTCCAATCCCATAAGTTTGGACGTCTCCGCCAATTAAATAGTTGTTAAAATACCATTCTGGAGCAGATGTTGCACTGTTAATGTTGCACTCAAGCTCTGTAAACGTCGTGTTGAACTCGCGGGTTCTAGGAACTCTTTGATAGGCGACATTTAAAAAGCTATTTTTCTTAAATTGATAAAAATGATCTTGTCCCCATCCCGTTTTTCCGGTTATGTATTGAAACGACGATTCTCTCCATGTAGTATCTCCCGCAATGGAAACTCTCCAGAAGTAAACAACGCTATCTTCTAATATTAACGGTGTTGTATCGTTTGTGGCAACGCTCAGCCATTCATTCGGGTTGACTTCTTTAACGCCTCCTAGACCACTAACAAGTGCGTATCGGTACTCGCTACTTTGCGCAACAGTGCCCTCAAAATCAACTGTGTCCACTTCGAATCGATACGTGTTGAACGGCGCGATTGGATCTGTCGTTGAAGCTTTTAATGTGATTTGATTGTCAGGGACAACAGCAAACTCGTAGGGTATCACGGGAGTTATTCCGTCAATATCAATTAAAAGCGTCCGTGAAATTTCATTGTTGGTAACCTCCTCATATTGTTCCGTAATGAATGAAGGAAGATCGATGCGAACGTCGAAACTATTGACGCCAATAGAAATGTTTGCTTGTAAAGGCATTTTAAAACGAAGTGTATCCGAATAATCTAATTTTGGAATGTAGAATTGATAGGTTGAATCTATTCCATTCTGAGGAAAATGTCGTGTAACCTCCACTTGGAATGTATCTGTAATTGAAACGCCCAAGTTGGTCAAAACGATTTGCATTTCGATGCTGTCTATCGTTAAGTCGAAGGTATTCGGAGAGAAAGAGATATCATCCGGGGTTAATTCGATTTCTGGAGCGGTGTGCCAATTCAATTTCAGCATCGGATCTCCATTCAAAACCATTTGCGTACAGATCGTTTCAATGCTAAGGTTTCCTGGGTATAATGTTTCTAACTGAGAAGTCGAGTTCATCATGATTTCTCCTAAACTTTGGCCGTAATTATCTCTACTTAGACCATTGTAAAATCTCTGTGCATACTGATTCAATTGCCCGCTCAAGCCTAGACTAACAGTGGCGATGTAGGCAATCGCACCATAATCAGCAACTTGAACAAACTCTTCTGCTTTTGAAGCAGTCTCCTGAAAAACATTTCCGTTGTAACACGAGTTCACAAACATGACTGGATATTTGCCTTCGTTGTCCCAATTTACAGGATCATCCAGGTTGATTTCGAATCCACTGTTCGTTCCAGTTGCGTGACCAAAATAGCTCATCAATGAAAGTCCATCTGAAATACGATCGGTTACCTCTGCTAAAAGTGTTGGGTCGAGTGGATTGCTTGAAGTCTTATAGATTTTGTGCACGTATGCGCCAAACAAGCTGTCGCTTATCGTATTGCTCATCGCATTCATGTACGATTGGAACTGAGTTTGTTCGCCAGCATTAACGCCTCCAGCAAAGTGCATGACGTGTTTTTGCCAATCCTTATTCGGAGTATCGTAAATATCGTTTTGGTTCTGATTCTCTTCGTAAACTTGAACTTTGTTCAAATAATCCTGCAATTCTTGATTGTCACGGACTGAAATTCTTCCCGTTGGAATTAAAGGAGTATAGTTACTGGTTCCCTCTAAGCCTGCCGTGATTGAAATGTCACTAGAAGGTTGTCCGTATGACGGTATGTGCGATAACGCATATCTCGAAGGGCTTTTCCGAGTTCCAGCTCCATCAAATGTAGTGCTATTTGTGGAAGATTCTCGAATTCCTTTTCCCATAAGAAACAGTCCCACTGGTTTGTTGGTGGAATTAACGTAGGCAAAATGTGCAAACCTTCGAACACCAAAAACGTGCTTTCTGATTCCGCCGCCGAATTGTAAGTATAACTCCTCAATATTGGCTAAGTATGCATTGTAGTTGAAATCACGGTAGGATTTATACGCTTGAGACGCCGCGTTCATGGAAGGATGATAAATCATGAGTAATGCAGATTCTGGTAATTGACTTGCGAAGTCGGTGAAGATGCCTGTTCCATTTACGGGGCTCAATTCCGTTACATCCTGAATCGAAGAAATATCCTTAACAATCACTTCTTGATTCACACCATTTGTACTGTTCGGAATAAGCATTGAGTAAGACCCTCCGTTTGGAACGAATGGCACGATACGAGGAGCAGAACCAAAAACCATAACTATTGGATTCATCGTGCCTGTGTTCGTGAAATCTAGACGAATTTTCCCTTGAGGATCATTCTCCACCTTGAAAGTGAGTTCATTTCCACCATTGAAGTCCGTTTGTCTCGCATAATCAAGACTGAGGTATTGAAACGATTGCCTGTCTGTTGCGACGGAAAGATCATTGATTATTCTGTAAGTAACGGGCGTTGTCCCATTGGAAAGCAAAGAATTTGAAACGATTTCATCACAACGAATTTGATCGTATCCTTTCCATGTGGTGTCCAAGAGCAAGGTGTTGCTAGTTCCAAAAAGCCATCTAACATGGTGATTTGGTGATGAAAAGCCTACCGTTGCTGCATCATTTGTGGAAACTGATCTTCCAGAAAAAATGGCATTTGGCGCGCCTACTGCAACGTATGGATTCGGTGTTGGGACATTTAAGACAGTTGGGGAGTAGCTTCCAGAAACGCCGTCCTTATGCTGTTCAGCCCATCCTTCGCCTCTGGTGTAGAAGGAACTGGAAACATTTGGGTCTTGCTTGCCCTCGTAATAGTGCGTATTGATATTCAGTTTTGAAGAATACCAAATGTAATTTGCAATGGAACTGTAATTGCTAAAGTTGACATCTGATTCTTGCGTAAATCTTAAATTATTCGAACTCGAATTCCAAGTGAAGAAATAATGAAGTGTGTCATTATACAGATTGTAGCCTGGGTTTCCGATATCCGCTGGATCATCGTAGAAAAGTGAATCGAGCCAATAACTATTCTTTTCGGCGTAGAAAACGAGATAATCCCCGGGATCAAAAGTATTGTCACCGCCATCTTCAATTAAAACGGGAATTTCTTTTTCCTTACCAAAGAGCTGAATGTTCTCGGACTGAAAGGTTGCTACTGGAATCCCAGCGTTAACAAGGGTCGCATAATCCAGACGGTAAAGTCCATCTTGGAAAATCTCGAAGGTATAATAGTTTTGTGAATAGTTAATCCATTCGTTTCCGAATGTTTGACTGTAGTATTTTGCTCCAAAATTGAAGGTGCAAAGTAGTAGTATAACTATTCTTAGTTTGATCATGGAGCTGCGTTATTAGGTTTGTCGATTTTGAATTTCAATGAAATAATGTGCGAATACAAAGCAACGGAAGCGTCTCCGATGTCTGTAAATGCGTAATCAAGATAGAAATTTTTAATATTCAATCCAATACCAACATTTGGCTGAACGTTTAATGATCGTGAATTGTCGAGATTTGTAACATACTGCACATTGCTCAAGCCAGCTCGAAGTGAAACGTAATTTTTGAAGCCAATTTGTAGTCCAAGGTGCGGATCCGTTGAAAATAAACCGCTTCTTAAAAGTGTATTTCTTCTTCCATCTGTTGTAATATCAACATCGAGTTCTGCCGCGGCGTATATGCCCTTGGATCCAAGATCGAATTTTTTATATCCTCCCAGAATTAATCTAGGTAAGGTTAATTCAAGTCCGTTTTCTGGAATGGCATTCCCAGTATTTAAGAAGACCTCTTTAGTTTCGTCATTCAGCGTAAAAATCCAAGCATTAAAAGTGGATGTAGCATCGCGCAATACAGCTCCAAACTTCCAATCTTTCTTTGATTGATATTGTGCGCCTGCATCGATTCCAAATCCCCAGGATTTAGCAAAATCTCCCACTTTCCTATGAATTACTTTGAAATTTCCACCAACACTCAAACCGTCGACGGGTAAAATTCGTGCGTACGAAAACATAAAAGCATAATCTGCTGCGGTAAATGTTGAAATTCGATCGTAATCAATATTTCCGTTGTTGTCGATTAGCTGAGTCGTATTTGGAATGTCATCAACGGCAAAACGAATGGCTGTGAATCCTATGGAACTTTTTTCATCTATAGAGTGTGCAAGTCCGAGGTAATCGTATTTCGCGATACCTGCAAAATATTCAGAATGCATCAACCCAACTTCCAGCCACCGGTCTGTTTTGGTGAGTCCAGCAGGATTCCAATAACCAGACATGACACCTTCGGTCTGAGCCACAACAGAATTCCCGAGTCCCAAAGCATCAGCACCAACGCCAATGGCTAAAAATTCATTTGAATATTTAGGTGCAACCGTTTCTGTGAGTTCGCTCGTCCCAGCAGGTTGTGCGAAAGAATAAATGCTGTAGCTAAAAACTGCAAGTAGAAGCAGGGTAGTTTTCATATAATCTCGTTTTTTACACCTTTTAAACAGCATTTTATCCAAAAAATTGTATTCTTTGCAATTGAGTCTGAATATTAGACGTAAGCAGAAGCGTTTTCGTTGTCTTCAGGCACTACAAAAATAACATTTCTAAGATTTGAATGATTAATATCCCTAATTTGTTAACTGCTGCGAATATGATTTCTGGGATCATCGCAATTTTATTGACGTTTGCAGGGAGGATTGATTTGGCTCCATTTGCTATTTTTGCTGGTGCAATTTTCGATTTTCTTGATGGTTTATTGGCACGAAAACTCGGTGTTGCTGGCCCACTGGGAAAACAATTGGATTCACTGGCTGATATGGTTACTTTCGGGGTTGCGCCTGGAATGATGATGCTGGTGATGATGAGCATGGATATTCCAGCTTACATTGAAAGTCCACACGCCGAAATCATTTATTACGATTTTTTTCAATATATAAATCAACTTTTAGCAGGTGAGGTGAACTATGCTGTTCCCTTTTTCGCGCTATCAATTCCTTTCTTCAGTATTTTCAGATTGGCAAAATTTAATGTCGATTTGAGACAAACGGATCGCTTTATCGGGTTGCCAACACCAGCGAACACACTTTTTTTTATGACCTTCCCATTGGTGCTTTGTTATGGAGATTTAGGAAGCTCTGAGATAATCGCAACTGTTTATGAACCAGCGTTTATGGCAATATTGTGTGTGGGGATGAGTTTGTTGTTAATCGCCGAAATACCATTGTTTGCACTGAAATTCCCTAATTTCAAGTTGAAAGGCAACGAAATCCGCTATTTATTTTTGTTAATAAGTGCTGTATTAATTATCGTTTTCAAGACTTGGTCTATCGCATTAATTGTATTTTTGTACCTGATTTTATCGTTAATCGAGAACCTGATTAATAAAAAAGAAGACCAATGAGATTTAAGGCAGAAATTGACGTTATGCCGCTAGACGCCTTGCTTGACCCGCAAGGAAAAGCAGTAACGAGTAGTATGAAAAACATTGGATTGAGTGCAATCGAAGGAGTTCGAATTGGTCGCCACGTCCGATTATTTGTTGAGGCTTCTGATAAGAGCGCGGCAGATGCAATGGTTGATGACGCTTGCAAGAAGTTGTTGGCGAACCAAATAATGGAAAGCTATTCCTACACTATCGAGGAGGTATAGTTTTTGATGGGTGTTATCGCGACCATTCATAATGAATGTGTCTTTAGTTAAATGATAGTTACTCAAAACCAATAGTTATGTCTGAAGAAATTGAAAATCCCCAAAAGAAATCTGGTGGTGCTTACATCGCAATAATTCTATTGTTGTTAATCGCCGTGGGAGCGATGACGTATTTGTGGACCTCCACTAGTTCTGAATTGACTAATGCTCAGAATCAGATCAAGCAGCAGAATGCGGACATGCAAGCCATGAACGACATGATGAAAGATTATGTTGGCGATATGTCAACCGATCTTCGTCAAAATTTCATGACAATGCTTTCAGATTATGATCAGTTAATGGCGAATGGTACTCCAGAACAAAACAAGGCAATTGCTGAGCAGAAGCAACGTATTTCTGATCTGATTGCTCAAATGGATGACATGGAGTCCAAGAATAAGCTGAACGCATCCTACATTTCCAAATTGAAAAGAGAAAACGATGAGCTGCGAAGTATCATGAAAGGATATGTTTATGAGATCGACTCATTGCATACGTTGACACTTACGCTAAGGGATGATCTTGATCAGAAGACGACAACTTTGGTGAAAACAACCCAAGATCGTGATAATCTTCAATTGAAGTCAGATCAATTAACCGAGAAAGTAAAAGAAGGGCAAAAATTAATAGCAATTGGATCGTCGTTCACAACAATGGCGATGAAGCAATCACTCACCAATGAAATGAAAGAAACGAACAGAGCCAAAAATGCTGTTCAAATTCAATCGAGTTTCTCTATTGGGAAGAATCCAATAACAGATGCGGGTGAGAAAACAGTCTACATGCAGATTATCGGTCCAGACAATAAAACGTTGCAGAATACTTTTTCAGGAATTGTAGAAACAGAAAAAGGAAATGTTGCGTATTCGAATAAAAGAACAATTGATTACCAGAATCAAAGTATCGATGTTACGATGTTTTACAGTCTTCGTAACGAAGAGTTAGATAAAGGTAATTACAAAGTAAATATATACTGTCAGGGTCAGTTGATCGGTTCAGACAGCTTTACGCTAAAATAAGTTAGATGGTTAATATTTTTATAGCGAATCTAGACTGGAGTATTACTTCAGATGACCTTATGACTACCTTTTCTTCATTCGGAAAAGTACAATATGCTCATGTCGTTTATGAAAAAGACACAAAACGCTCAAGAGGTTTTGGTTACGTTGAAATGGAAGATACAGACGAAGGAATTCGTGCAATTGAAGCATTAAACGGTATGGAAGTGAACGGACGAAAGTTGGACGTTAAAATCGCTTCACCGAAAGAAAATCGCCAAATTAATAGGTAAAAATAATACGCATGTCAGAAGCAATCCACCAAGGAACTGTTACGTTTGAGATTACTGATAACGGAGTTGGAACCATTGAGTTTGGTCACCCACTGAGCAATTCACTACCAGGTAAAATTCTTCAAAAGTTAGCGAATACAATCACGGAACTTGGGACTAATGATCAAGTGAAAGTTATTGTGCTTCGTTCTCAAGGAGAAAGAGCCTTTTGTGCAGGAGCTAGTTTTGACGAGTTGATTTCTATCAAGGATTTCCCAACTGGTAAAGAGTTTTTCTCTGGCTTTGCGAAAGTCATCAATGCTTGCCGTAAATGCCCAAAACTAATCATCGGACGCGTTCAAGGAAAAGCCGTTGGAGGTGGTGTTGGAGTCGCTTCAGCTGTTGATTATTGTTTTGCAACGAAGTTTGCAGATGTGAAATTGTCGGAATTGGCTATCGGAATTGGACCTTTCGTTGTTGGACCGGCTGTGGAACGTAAAGTTGGATTATCTGCGATGAGTCAATTGGCAATAAACGCAACGGAATGGCGATCGGCTGAATGGGCAAGAGAAAATGGACTCTTCACAGAAATATATGATTCGGCTCAAGATATGGACGCGGAGATTTCCAAGCTTTCAGATAAGCTGGCAAATTCGAATCCCGAAGCAATGGCACTTTTGAAGAAAGTCTTTTGGGAAGGAACAGAGAATTGGGACGAACTACTTTCGGAGCGCGCAGAGATGAGTGGGAAACTAGTTTTGTCGGAATTTACAATCAACGCAATCAACGATTTTAAGAAAAAGTAAGGATTCCAAGATTCAATTTTTAAAAGGAGGTCAGTAATGATCTCCTTTTTTAATTTAAGACTATGAAAAAAATCACATTTCTTCTGGCAGTTCTTTGTCTATCAACAGCGAGCGCCCAACTCAGTTTCTATATCGATGGTCAGCAAGTTGATAACAGTCAAGTTTATCTGTATGAAGCAGGAGGGTTGTACATTCAGCCGCAAATATTAATTGAAAATACATCTGGGGATAGTCTCTTGGATATGAGAGTTGACCTGTGCATGATAGAAGAAGCTACCGAGATAGACCATTTTTATCTATTGTGGATAAAGGAAACAGATCTATTCGGAGGTGCAGGTTTTTATCAAGATCTAGCTCAAGATTACTGTTGGAATATGCCAGAAGCAGGCGGGTCTTGGCTAGATTTGGCGAATTCAGAGCGTGGATTGCTTGCTTTGTATATTAATTTAGATAGTGTTGGTTGCGAAAAACATCGTTATTACGTTGTTAGCGATGGGGGGGGTGTCGATTCACTGGACATTGAATTCTGTTCAACGCTAGGGCTGGAAAGTATAGAGGCGAATTCAATTTCTATTTTTCCAAATCCTGTCTCGGAGTATTTTCAGTTTAATGCAACGGAGCCTCCAATTGAACAATTAGAGATTTATAGCTTGGAAGGACAGTTGGTCTGTGTATTTGAAACTCCTGAAAGCGGTGTTCCTTATCCTATTTCGGACTTAAAACCTGGGAATTATCTTGCCGTTTTCACACGAAAGAACGCTGTGTCGGTGACGCGAAAGTTTCAGGTAGTACGTTAATATCTGAATCTACTTTCTTTCTTTTCATTTTTCCTCTTTTGTTCGGAGCATATTCGAACCAAGATTTCACAATTTCTCCTTCGATGAATGTGGCCTCCCGAAACAATGTGCCATTGCGGTGATAAATTTTCCAAATGCCATCCTTCTTTTCTTTTACGAACAATCCTTCCATTTTAATGGTTCCATTCGAATAAAAATCGCGGTAGACTCCGTCAAGAAGGTCATTTTTATAGTTTTCCATCAAAAGGGTATCCCAAATCAAAACGTGTTCTAACAATAATTGATTGTTCCGACTAGGATCGAGATTTCCCGTTGATTTTGGGTTAAACTTTAAAATCAAATGTTCTCCAGACTTTTCGTTCAATGCATACGTTTGTACTTCACGAATCGAATCCTTAAACGTTTCCCATGTTCCTGTTTTTACGCCCATCTTGTAATGTTCAATCCCTCTTAAAGCAGGATATCCTCCGTCCTCAGTATAATAGACCGCTCGATTGTGTTTGATGCCATCGACATAGGTCAAATGGTAAGAAATAAAGTTGTTCTTGTAAACGTACCAGCGACCATTTCTTACATTTCGACCATCGTCTAGGGTTTTGTAATAATTGGTTACCAAACGTAAAGAGCGATTGGAAACAGAATTTCTGTGATAGTCCATTCGAACGGTATCGCCATCGCGTATTGTCCACCGAATCATTGGTAGCATTTCGTTGGGTTCATCTGGACCTTCAATTATCATAGTAGCGCCTTGCTGAGTATAAAACCCTTTTCCAATAAAATGATCGTTAAGTACGCGGTAATTTTCGGTGAGATTTCCTTCTGCGTCCCAAGACTTTTGAACTCCGTCCGGACCTATAAAGTCGTATTGCCGATCCGTTGTAAATTGATACGACATTTGACCATTCTCCCAAAACCTTTCCTCAAGCATCAATCGTCCGAATTCATAGCTTTGTTGCGAAATTAGCAGGGAGTCTTTAAATGAGTCAATCGTTGAAACTTTTCCGTCAATATGTTTTTTTATTGTTTTAATATTTGTGGACAAATCGTGCGTGATCCAAGTTCCAATCGGTTTGCTATTTTCATTGTACTCTGACTGGATAATTCGACCTTTTTCATCAAAAACCTCATAGCTCTTTATGTTGCCAGATGCATCGTATTGCGATTCGCTTTTTAAACTTCCTGACGGAAACCATTCTTTTCTCCAGATGCGATTATCGAAATCATAGAGCTCTTCGGTTACAATTTTGTTGTTGCTATATTCTTTTGATTTTCCGTGTATTCGTTTTACGCCGTCTTTATCGTATCGGTAATTCGTGACGCTGCTAAGCTTGCCTTCCGAATAATTTTTGTAGGAATAGACACGTCCAGATTGATACCAATACACTCTTGAAATTTGTCCGTTCTTTTTCCAATAAACGGATTTCCCATGGAGGACACTGTCTTCATTACAGGCGCATCTACTCATTAGGTTCCCATTATCAAAAAACTGCTCGCCACATTGCTGTATGAATACGGAATACGTTTCTGGGTATGTAATGTCCCAGAAAGGATTCCAAGGCTCATCCCACCGAGGGGTAACTTCTATTGGCCAATCAGGAGGTATGAACGTAATGGGTTCAATTAATACTTTTCGAACAGAATCTTCTTGCGTGAAGCCATGAGTCCAAAAAAGAGCGGTAAAAACGAATAAAATGATTTTCTTCAGAAGCATATGAGTAAGACTGCAATTTTAGGTTTGAGTTGTTTGTAAAATGCTTTATTTCGGGTTTAGTTGGTTTCCAGAGTTTAATAGGAATGTGTCAGAAATGATCTCAGTAGGTGGCTCTATCCGTAAGTATTTTAATTTTCCTCGTTTATTCAGTATGGGTTCTGTCCAATCGTTTTGAGGGCTTCCGTTCTCAAAACTACCACGTATTTGAAGGGTGCCTGATGTGTCAAATTGTTCCCAAAGTCCTGATTTATCATTACGAACATAACTTCCCTTCCAGTGAACGCTTCCGTTTGCATGGTAAGAAACAAAGGGTCCATTTAGCGAGTCGTTGATGAAATGACACTCATACGTTGGAGTCAAATATTCAGAAACAAATCGATTTTGCTTTACTTGAAGGTAATTTTCTTTCGAATCGATGTATAGGGTGTCTCCAATCCGGTTGAAATTTTCATACTTTCCGTTGCGGACGCCATTGTCGAATTCACAACGGATCATTTTTGAAGCATCTCTGAATAACCATTCACCGTGCTTCAAACCATTGTTGTAGCTAGCATGAAGGTAGGGGGTCGGTTCAGCCCCTGCGGTGTCAAAATAAACTGACGCGCCGTGAAGGATTCCTTGGTTGAAATTTAACTTATGCAAAAGCTTGTTGTTCGCGAAGGTTAACCACTCTCCGTGCTTAACAGCGATTCCTTCCTTCTGAACGAAATTGTTTGTAGCTATCGGTTCAAATTTCAGACTTCCCTCATTGTGGGCATAAAAAAAGGAGGTGGTGTCTCCATGGACAATTGTATAACAATGAAGTAGGTGTCGCCCTTTGCTATCGGTCAGTGTTTCGAAACGAATTTCGGACTCTCCATTGAAGTGGAAGCCTTTTTCTAGTAAATAAGAAGTATTCTTAATGAAGCGAGAGGTTAAACGTTCAGACTCATCGTAATATTCGAACGACATAATGCTCAAGCTATCACAGGTTTGATGTATGAACTTAGAGCCGTTGTCGTAATAATGATCATTCACAAAGCTTTCGTCACTTTTGCTTGTGGTTTTGCGAATACAAATACCATTCTTAAACGTCTCGAGGTTTTTAAGTTTTCCTTTCTCGTAGGTTGTGTAGGTTTTTGTATCTCTCTTACCGTCGTATTTGTACCATGTTCCAATCGGAGAACCATTTTTCGAATTAAATTCCTCTCTTAATAAAACCCCATTTTCTTTCCACCAGCGACCTTCAATGATCGTTCCGTTGTCATATAGAAGTTCTCGAGTTTTAATGTTCTTTATTGTCTCTGTTTCTATTCCATGGCGCACGTCGTAATTGAAGTTATGAATCGTTTTTTCATCTCCTCGAATTTCAATTTGTGAACCATGCTTTAGGCGCTGCTCGTTTCTGTAGGTGTAATTGGAAACGTCGGTTAAAATTCCTTCCGAATACTTTTTTTCTTGAAACAATCGGCCTTTTCGATAAAATTGAACGGTTTCAATTCGGCCTGTTTCATCCCAAAAGACCGCTTTTCCGTGGAGTTGATTATTCAAACATTCGCAGCGACTTTTTAACGCTCCATTCTTGTACCGTTGGACTTCGCAAAGATTGACAAACTTTATTGGCTCATTATTCTTATATTCTTCCTCATTGCCGCGAGGCATGTATTCAAAGTAAAAGTTGTCTTCCGGATTGGCAAGTTCCATTTTTCGGGGTTCGCTGTAATCAAGTGGGAAGAGTAGCCTTGGAGTTTTATCTTCAATATAAGGTTGCTGCGAAAAGGAAAGTAAGAATCCAAAGCAAGTAACTATAAATAAGAGAGAGTACTTCATGAGCAATATAAGATGAAATAAAGTTAACAACTTCAAAGCCATTTATTTGTTAACGATGCGTTAAAGAAGGTTGACATCCCATCAAACAATTCTACTTTTGATAGGTTCATGGTCTGGATCAATTCCGTAAATTTGTCGGTGCTTGGAATTGGTAGGAATCACGCGATTTTTGTTCCTTTTCCCCCCTTGAAGCTCAAATCCTTAAATCTTTATCCAAAAGGGTTTGTTAATAAAACAAGAAATCATATCTTTGCACCCCCAATTTAGGGGAATTGTCTTATTTAATAAATGTTTAATTGTGGATACATTAAGTTACAGAACCGTTTCCGCTAATAAAGAAACTGCTGATAAAAAGTGGTTTATAGTGGATGCTGAGGGCCAAACAGTTGGTCGCTTAGCGAGTAAGGTGGCTAAAGTTATACGTGGGAAACACAAAACTAACTTTACACCGCATGCTGACTGTGGCGATAACGTAATCGTTATCAACGCAGAGAAAGTATCTTTTTCAGGTACGAAACTTGTCGACAAAGAGTACATCCGTTACACGGGTTACCCAGGTGGACAGCGTTCATTGACAGCAGAAGAGATGTTAAAGAAACATCCGGAAAGATTAATCGAAAAAGCAGTGAAAGGAATGCTTCCTAAAAACAAGCTTGGACGACAATTATTTACCAATTTGAAAGTTTACCGTGGAACTGAGCACAAGCAAGAAGCTCAGAAACCAGAAGTGTTAAACTTAGCTACATTCAAATAATAGTATGGAAGTAATTAACACACTTGGAAGAAGAAAAACATCCGTTGCCCGTGTTTACCTAACAAAAGGTAAAGGGAACGTGACAGTAAATAAGCGTGATTACAAGGAGTTCTTCCCTGTAGCCGTTCTTCAGTCTAAAATCGTTCAACCATTCGCATTGACAGACACTGTCGATCAATACGATGTTACAGTGAACGTTTCTGGCGGAGGAATCAACGGTCAGGTTGAAGCAATTCGTTTGGGAATCTCTCGTGCATTGGTGAAAATCGATGAAGAGTACAAACCGTTGTTGAAAGAAGAAGGATTAATGACTCGTGACCCTCGTATGGTTGAGCGTAAGAAGCCAGGTCAGCCGAAGGCACGTAAGAAATTCCAATTCTCGAAACGTTAAGAAATTATTCTCCGATTTTGGAGATTTTTGGCGGTTGTTTAGTATCCAAGTTTACGAGTACTGTTCTTCGAAAGATTGAATCCCTCATAAACTGATTACTAAGGAACGTAAACAATTAAAAAAAGATTAAAATGTCAAAAGTAAAATTTGAAGATTTATTGCAAGCAGGTGTCCACTTTGGACACATGAAAAGAAAATGGAACCCGGCAATGGCGCCGTATATCTTTGAGGAGAAAAAAGGTATCCACATTATTGACCTAAATAAGACAATTGCTCACCTCGATCAATCGATGGCTGCCATGAAGCAGATCGCAAAGTCGGGTAAAAAGATTCTTTTCGTTGCAACAAAGAAACAAGCAAAAGATATCGTTGCAGAACGCGTGAAGGAAATCAACATGCCATACGTAACAGAACGTTGGTCTGGTGGAATGTTGACAAACTTCCAAACAACTCGTAAATCTATCCGTAAAATGACGTCTATCGACAAAATGAAGACAGACGGAACTTGGGATACATTGAACAAAAGAGAGCGCCTTTTCAAAACGCGTCAACGTGAGAAACTAGAAAAGAACTTTGGTTCTATCGCTGACATGACTCGTCAACCAGCGGCAATCTTTATCGTTGATATCTTGAAAGAGCATATCGCGTTGAATGAAGCAAAACGTTTGAACATTCCTGTTTTTGCGATGGTAGATACGAATTCTAACCCGAAATTGGTTGATTTCCCTATTCCAGCAAACGATGACGCTACAAAATCGATCACAATTATTATTGATGAGATTTGTGACGCAATCAAAGAAGGTTTGGTAGAGCGTAAAAACGAAAAAGATGCATCAACTAAAGAAGATGCTGCTAACAAAGCGAAAAAAGAAGCGGCTCCAGCTGCTGAAGCTAAAGAAGAAGCTCCTGCATCGGAAGAAGCTCCAAAAGCTGAAGTAAAAGAAGAAGCTCC
>ERZ887851.68-NODE-68-length-91111-cov-14.736635_pt1 | contig 91111 bp, 97 predicted proteins | sample MGYA00521100_ERZ887851 | MGnify/ENA primary metagenome ERZ887851 (study PRJEB32303, sample SAMEA104408602) | aquatic metagenome | biome: Brackish water; feature: Pelagic; material: water | place: Baltic Sea | collected 2014-06-06T16:11:00 | depth 11,444 m ... | reverse complement strand
TCTCCATTTTGATGGACAAAATGATTACAGACGAAGTTACGATATATACCAATTAAGATATATAATCTACTTGCAATTAAGTTGTCATATTTCTTAAAGGGATCATTGAACTGTCAGGATTGAAGATCCTATGACAGCCTCTTTAGAAGGGAGGTGCTCTATCCCTGCCTACCAGCAGCAGGTCTACCCATCGGTAGTCGAGCAGCTGAGCTAATGCCCATTTTATGAAAATCATCAAAAAAAAGGCTTACCGCGAGGTAAGCCTTTAAATAAAAATAGTGAGCCAGAAAGGATTCGAACCTTTGACCGCCTCCTTAGAAGGGAGGTGCTCTATCCAGCTGAGCTACTGGCCCATTTCTTTTTAATATATTCTTTACCAACTCCACTTTTCAAAACCTTCTCCCTAGTCCTTGCTTCTTCTCGAGTTTCAAACTCTTCGAAGAAAAACAATGTCCAAGACTTGCACCCTTTTGTAGATTTGGTATATCCTTTATTATGTTCTTGTATCCTCCTAACAACATCCCTGGTCATTCCAAGATAGAATCTCCAATGATTATCGCTTTTCAATACATAAACAAAATGCATTTTATATAACTAAGAACTATTCGGTCAGCGCTCTATCTCTAGCTGTCGGTAGACAGGCAGTTGAGCTACTGGCCCATCGCCCATTGAACAAGTAAATGTTCTAAGGGGCTGCAAATTTAGAAAATTAATTCTATTAATTAACTCCTGATGAAGTTTTTTTAATTGGAGTTGTTTGTGGGCTAGAATGATTCTTTGGACTTAGGCCAGTTGGATTAGCAATCTTACTGCCAGATTTACCTCCATCTTGACTTCCAGATTCAACATTTCCGCTATTTACACCTTGCTGTACTGCACCACTCATAGTTGATTCACTCTTGTTTGAACTAGAGGAAACCGAAGCGGTTGATTTACATGATGAGACTATCATCATCATACAAATTCCAAATATTGCTATACTTCTCATATTCTTACTTTTGACCATTTACTTGTTTATCCTTTGGATATTTCACAGAATACACAAACTTAAGCTTTTTGCTTTGATTTGGAGCTAAGCTAATGTTCCACTCTAACTTACCTAACTCTTCGTTGTATTGAGCTCCTCCTCCATCTTCTAACTCCACTTCTATTTCTTTCTGTTTACTTACAGGAACCTGATCTAAAATTTCTATTTCAACAGCAGTCGATTTATTATTTCGGATTTCGATTTCGTAAGCATAAGTCTCTTTTTTATTCGAGCCCATCATTTTTTTAGAGGTGAAATCTTTGAGTTCATTTCTAGTAATTTTGATTCCTTCATCCCTTCCCATACTTAATAACAAAGTGTCACTACTTACATCCGGGTTGATAGAAGATTGACCCACATAGGCTCCTTCAAAAAATAGATTAGCACTACCAGGAAGTAAATTGTATTGTCCCCAATCACTAACCTTGGCTAGTAAGAATGCCCCACAATCCAACTTAGGGACACTATGGTAAGCATACGCTGATTCTAATTCATAACTATCTATGCCGATTAAATGGTTTTTACCATCACTTGGGATATTTTGAGGTAAAGCTACCTCATATTGTGTACTAAACTGAGAGCTTGACTCTTTAGCATCATAAGCATAAGTATTTTGATACCCTCCTATTAACTCCTCATCCATTGAAGGAGCGTCTGCGTATGCCATATTTAAAGTTTCTGTATTTGCAGTTTTATATGCTCGATTGTTAGACTGTTCGTATGCGTATGCTTGGTAATAATTTACATACAAGGGATATAAAATAGGTCTGTTATTGTTTTGATTTGGATTTCCTGTAGAAACAATCAAATCCACTCGGTTCCAATCATATCCGGAGTTTTGATAAATATTAGCCTTATAAGCCAATTCAACAGGCTTGGTTGCCCCTTCGCTTCTCAAATCATATATGGGCTCCCATCCTGCATTACTAACGATGTAGGTGCATTTAAAATCAGCATTACTCGGAGCCACCGCACTTACTTGCAAACGAATTGTTCCTGTAGGCTTGTTTGACTTGGTATTTACTTGATTCAATTGGTTTTGGACTTTTGCCACTTCAACAACTAAGTCTTTTTCTTGTTTTTGAAAACTTAAAAATTCTCTATTGTACTCGTATTGTTTGGTCTTGTATAGTTCTAACAATTTAGAAAGGTCTAAAGGATCTAAGCCATTATCCGCTCCACCCAATTTTTTATTTACATTCAAAACAGATTCTAAATCGATGTAAATTTGTTTTTGTTCTCTTATCCAACGAAGATCTTCATTCAACTCTTCTAGCTTATCTTTCCATTCTTGTTGCTGAGCACTCAATTCTTTGCTTTTCAAATAATCAACTTCATAAGTTGCAGAAAGCAAACTCACTTTTCCGCTAGACTTAATAGCTACTTGTAAACTAGATGGATTGATGTAAGTAGAAATGTCTCTAATAACTATTTCGGAAGTTCCTGCTGGAAGTTTGCCCTCTGCTTCACTAACGAGTTGCGCATTTTGGCGATAAACTGTAGCTGAAGTAATTTCTGAACTGACTTCATTTTGTGCAAATAAAGTTGAGACTGTCAAGATAAGTATGCTGATATATTTTTTCATGTGTTTCTTTTGTTTACTATAAGAGATCATTTCTTCTAATTTCCATAAAAGAAGACAACAATGGGACCAAAAAACATATCACTTGCCTTTAAAATAAATTATTTCTTTAAAACGCGAATAGATTCAACACGCTGCGCACTCTTCAATTTAGGTGAGAACTGTTGGTCTTCATAATCTTGGCGATATATGCTCCCGCACCAAAATTAGATAAAACGAGGTTAATTGATCCCACAAAGCTTTCTTGTACAATCAAACTTCCTTTAAGATCGTATGGAGTAAGATCATTTTTTTCATCATTCTTACTAAAAATGTTAAGTTCATTATTCGTTGGAATAGGATAAACTTGAAATTCAGTATTTCTGCCACCATTGAAATTAACCGCAACAATATTACTGGTCGTAGTTGTTCCGACTCTAGGTACAGTTATTCTTTAACTGAATTTTAAGAAACAAACGGGCTATGCAACTACCTCAAACGATTAGCTGATCGAATCAAAGCCTCATCCGCTTTCACTCCTTTTCGAGCTAAAACCAACATTACAATAGCAACCAACAACAAATAGAAGGTCCAATCTTTGTAAAACTCATCAAGCCCCTCAGTCAAAGAGTAAAATACTATTCCAGCTAAAAGAAGAAAAATATTTAAGCCAATCAACATCAATTGCCCCTTTCGGTTTTTGAATAAAAAGATGGCGAGAAAAGAAAGCAAACTAGCCAGTAAAGCAAGAAGGGAAGCACCAACACTTGCAAGCCCCAAGCTTTCCCATGCAGTAACTGCATATTCGTTAAAAAAACTGAACATACTTGCTAAGAGGACAGCCCCCAATAAATAGAGCGTTTGGATGCGTTGAATCATTCTTTAAATTTTGATTGGTAAAGATACTTTCTAGCAATAGGAATTACAAGAAAAAATACAATTTAAAGAACAAAAAAGCTCAGCCATTTGTTTTAGCACACTGCTGAGTTAAAAAACCTTCAATAGTCACTTTACGCACTTGTTAAAATACATGCTTTCTAAAACACTATCTTTGCCGTGAACCTATGAAAACAATCTATCCTCAACGACTTTTTCTCGAAATCACCTATGACGGCACAAACTATTACGGATGGCAGCGCCAACCTGAGTTTATTTCCATTCAACAAGCTATTGAAGAGGTATTATCTAAACTGTACGATGAACCCGTTTATATCGTAGGTTGTGGAAGGACAGATACAGGGGTGCACGCCAAGAAGTATTTCTTGCACTTTGATGCACCTAAAGAAAGGCCTAATCTTGCTTTTATACTTCAAAAAATGCTACCAAAAGATATCGGAATTATAGCAATTCACCCTGTTGAAGAGAATGCGCACACCCGATTTGATGCCATAGAGCGCACCTATTGGTACTTCTTAGATGAAGATTATGATGTATTCCGAAGAAATCAAGCTTGGTGGTATCCATTGAGCGAGTTAAATCAAGAGCATATTCAAGAAGCTTGTAAGTTATTTACCAAATACGATAACTACATTGCATTGTGTAGATTCAATCCTGAATTAAGTAATCACTTGTCAAAAGTTGTGCAAGCAGATTGGTGTTATTTCACGCCAGAGAAAAGAGTGATTTTTAAAGTGAAATCAAACCGATATCTCCGAAATCAGATTAGAAGAATGGTTGGTTGTTTGGTGGATATTGGTCGAGGAAAGGTAAGTTTAGCTGAGCTAGAAGAAGCATTGAAAAACGGCACTCCACTGAAATATAATAAAGCAGCTCCCCCACAAGGACTTTTTTTATGGAACATTAAATACCCCTACATCTAGCATTCATGGCACAGCAAGAAAAGACCACCCAATCCATGGATATCAAGCTACTTTGGAAAGTAATCAAATTAGCCTCTCCATTTAGAATCTTACTAATAGCAACCATTCTATTTTCTTTAGTCTTAGCTATTCTTGGTCCTTTACGCCCGGAGTTAATTCAGCGTTTGATTGATCAGAACATCTTAGGTTCAGGTTCAAATACACAATTATTAGTCATCCTAATTATTTGCACTTTGATGGCAGAATCAGTGCTCCGCTATTTCTTTATTTATAGCAGTAACAAATTAGGGCAATCGGTAGTTAAAGAACTTCGAACCTCGGTTTTCAAACAAGTACTAAGTCTTAATCTTAGCTACTTTGATAAAACCCCTATAGGCACCACCACTACACGAACAGTAAATGACATTGAGACCATCAACAGCATCTTCACGCAAGGGTTTATTCAGCTGTTAGCTGATGTGCTAACCTTGCTCATTATTATCATTTGGATGTTTCTCAAAAGTTGGCAATTGGCTTTGATTAGTCTAGCGGCCTTGCCCATCATGATTTTAAGTACCTACATTTTTAAAGAAAGTGTAAAAAAAGCCTTTCAGAAAGTTAGAACTCAAGTTTCATTACTCAATGCTTTTTTACAAGAGCATATTTCAGGTATGCGATTAGTGCAGATATTTGGTGCTGAAAATCAAGAATTCAACAAGTTTAACGACATCAATGACAAACATAAGAAAGCTAATGTTGAAGCCATTTGGGCCTACTCAATTTTCTTTCCAGTGGTTGAAATCTTACTTGCCGTTGCCATTGGTTTAATGGTTTGGTTAGGGGCTGGTTTACTTATAAAAAATATTCTCACTACTACTTTTGGCACCCCCGCAGATGTAGGTTTAATCATTCAGTTTATTCTTTTGATTGGGCTATTGTTTCGCCCTATTCGATTTATGGCAGAGCGATTTAACACCATGCAAATGGGGCTAGTTGCAGCACGGAGAGTGTTCTCATTGCTAGATCGCAAAGACCGAATTTCGAATGAAGGCGCCATTAAGGATGTAGAAATTTCTGGGAAAATAGAGTTCAAGAAACTTCAATTTGCATACACAACAGATGATTATGTATTAAAAGATATTTCTTTTCAGTTACCCGCTGGGAAAAGTTTGGCGATAGTAGGACATACTGGATCTGGGAAAAGTAGTATTATTAATTTGATTAGCAGGCTATATAATTGGCAAGACGGGGACATCCTCTTAGATGACATCCCTGTAAAAGACTATGAGTTAATCTTTTACAGACAACAAATTAGTACTGTTTTGCAAGATGTTTTCCTTTTTTCAGGTAGCATTTATGACAATATTCGTTTGTTGGATACGAGCATCACCGATGAAGAAATCAAAAAAGCAGCAGAATTGATCGGGGCAAATGAATTTATCGAACAATTACCCCAACAATATAATTATCAAGTTATGGAAAGAGGCGCAACCTTGAGTTTAGGTCAGCGTCAGTTAATTTCTTTTGTGCGTGCGTTAGTGTTTAATCCAAAAATATTAATTCTTGATGAAGCCACGTCATCCGTGGATACTGAGACGGAATTCATTTTACAAAAGGCGATAAATAAGCTCATTCAAAATAGAACTTCAATAATAATTGCACACCGATTGGCAACCATACATAGTGCAGATTTCGTGTTAATGTTAGAGAGTGGCACAATTGTTGATTTTGGTAGTAAGAGTGAATTACTAATCAAAGACGGGCCATTCAAAACCCTGTATAATAACTATTCGACCTAATCACCTTTAAGACAATGAAAAACTATTACTAATCTGCTTTCCCCTAGCATTCATAAACACTCATGCCCAATTCAGTATGAAATCGGGTGATGAAGACCTCATTAAAACCAGAAAAACAGCACAAATAAAAGTAACCCAGCTTTGTTTGTTCTTTATGTGCTTAGAGAGGAAACAAAAACCACCTTAAACTTAACATTGGAAAGAGGTGAATTGCCTGCTTCTATCATAGTGCAAAGAAAAACTTCTAACGACATTTCCGAATATAATTCATTTAAAGAATTCACAGCAGATAATGAAACTATCTACGAGTTTCCTGAAGTTGATTTAGTAAACATTCAAAAATCAAACACTACACATTAGTCATACATGATTAATTAGGCAGGTAAATACTGCCAAGTTGTCACTTATTTCCGAAAGGCACAGACTTTGATTTAAGCTTCTCAAATCAAAACAAGTTTAACTATGCAAAAAGGAAGTATTAATGTTCAAACGGAAAACATATTCCCCATTATTAAAAAATTCCTGTATTCCGATCAGGATATATTCTTACGAGAATTAGTTTCAAATGCTGTAGATGCAACTCAGAAACTCATCTTACTTTCAAAAAAAGGTGAATTCAAAGGAGACACAGGTAGCACTCAAATAGAAGTCGCCTTAGACGCTAAAGCAAAAACCCTTACTATTAGTGACAAGGGAATTGGGATGACTGCAGAAGAGATAGAAAAGTACATCAATCAGATTGCCTTCTCAAGTGCTGAAGAATTTGTAGAGAAGTTCAAAGGGATGGATGACAAAGCACAAATAATAGGTCATTTTGGCTTAGGTTTTTATAGTGCGTTTATGGTTGCGGATAATGTAGAAATCATTACCAAGTCTTATAAGAAATCGCCCGCATCGAAGTGGAAGTGTGACGGAAGCCCGAATTACACGATTGAAAAAGCGAAGAAAAAAGAAAGAGGAACTGACATCATTCTTCATATTAATGAAGATTCTATTGAATTTTTAGAAGAAGCTAAGATTCGAACATTACTAAATAAGTATTGTAAGTTCTTGCCTATTCCAATTAAGTTTGGAGAAGAAAGTTATGAAGTAGCAACAGGAGAAAAAGATGCAGAAGGTAAAGATCTTATGGAATCCAAAACCAAGGATGCCATTATAAACTTCACCTCTCCTGCTTGGATAAAATCTCCTAAGGAATTAAGCGATGAAGAATATAAAAATTTTTACCGTCAGCTTTATCCAATGAGTGAAGATCCAATGTTCTGGATTCATCTTAACGTAGATTTCCCATTTAAGTTAACTGGAATTCTATACTTCCCGAAATTGAAGAAAACTTATGAAGTCCAGAAGAATAAGATTGGTTTGTACAGTAATCAAGTATTCGTAACAGATAGTGTAGAAAACATTGTACCCGAATTCTTGACCATGCTTCATGGCGTAATTGATTCTCCAGACATTCCACTTAACGTATCTAGAAGTTACCTACAGAGTGATACGAATGTAAAGAAGATCACAGGTCATATAAGCAAGAAAGTTTCAGACAAACTTGTTGAGTTGTTTAAAAAAGATAGGAAATCTTTCGAAGACAAATGGGAAAGCCTAGGTGTATTTGTAAAGTATGGTATGCTCAGTGATGAAAAATTCTTTGACAGAACTAAAGGAGCTTGTTTACTAGAGAATACCAAAGGAAGTTTTAAAACCATTGAAGAGTATGGAGAGCAAATAAAGGCACTTCAAACTGATAAGGATGGAAAGATTGTTCATTTATATACAAATGACGTTGAAGCCCAAGATGCTTATGTGAGCGCGGCTGAATCCAAATCTTTTGATGTTTTAAAAATGGATGCCTTAATTGACAATCACTTTATCCAACAATTAGAATCTAAAAATTCAGATTCAGTATTTAAGCGTGTTGATGCAGATACCTTAGATAAATTGATTGAAAAAGATGAAAAAATGGAATCCGTGCTTAATGAAAAAGAGCAGGAGAAACTTAAAAAAGCATTCGAGGAAACAATAAGTGACACTAATGTATCAGTTGAGTTAAAACCACTTTCACCTGAAGATATGCCAGTTATCATTACACAAAGTGAATGGTTAAGAAGAATGAAAGAGATGCAACAACTTGGAGGAGGTGGTATGCCTTTCATGGGTGACATGCCTGGAGGATTAAATCTTGTGGTAAATACCAATCATCCTTTAGCTGGGAAAATTCTCAAGAAAGGAAAAAACCAAAAAGAAGAGATTCAGCAGCTTTATGATCTTGCCCTTCTAGGCCAAGGCATGTTAAAAGGCAGAAAGTTAACCGATTTCATTCAACGAAGTGTGAAAGAATTAGTCTAAGCTTTTAATTGATAGATAAAAAAAGGCGGCCCCAATTGGAGCCGCCTTTTTTTATTCCCTATTTAGGATAATTACTTATTCCCCAAAGGAGCTTGATTCATTAAATTTAAGAATTGATCCAGTTTAGGCATTACAACTATAACAGTTCTTCTGTTCGTTGATTGACCTTCCGCATTATCATTACTTACCTTAGGATTAAATTCTGATCGTCCACCTGCGGTCATACGACCCGGAGCTACATTAAATTTATCTTGGAGAATTCGCACTACAGCAGTTGCTCGCATGGCACTCAAATCCCAATTATCTTTTACAACACCTGAACCATTATAAGGCACATTATCCGTATGACCTTCAACGAGAACGTCATAGTCGGCATAATTATTAATAATCTTAGCCACCTTAGCTAAAACCGTTTCCGCTGTAGGCAGAACTTCATAGCTTCCCGACTTATAAAGCATTCCATCTGCTAAAGAGATGAAAACAACGCCCTTCAATACTTTTACATCCACATCACTATCATTAATGTTATCCAATGATTTCTTCAATGAATTGGAGATGTGAAGATTTAATGAATCATTCTTAAACTTGCTAGCAACTAATTGCTTGATGTAAGTATTTGATTTATCTATTTCATCCAACAACTTCGTAATATTAGTTGACCCTTGAGAAGAATTCGCTAAACAAGCCTCTAAAGATTTCTGTAAAGCATCGTTCTGCTTTTGCGCTAAAGCAATATTGTCTTTTAAACCATCAGCTTTTACAGCCAGCTCACCATAAGCTCTATCCTTTAACATTAATTGCTCTTCACAATCATCATTCATAGTTTGCAATTCTGCAAATTTTTTCTTTGAAACACATGAACCCAGTAGCATTAATACTGCAAGTCCAAAAATCCAATTATAGTTTTTCATTATTAAAATTTTATCAAAAGTAAATCTTAGTTTAATACCTAGTACATAGCTTTGACTTTAGTTGTGTAATTTTAAATTAAATTAACCAAATAAAAACTTAGCTGTAGTGTAAACTTACGCAATACAACAGCTATAATCAAATCCTATAAAATTAGGAATAGGTGGCATTGTTTTCAATATTTATACTTATCTTTGCACTCCTATTTTAAAAAATGGAAAATAAATTTTTACAAGAGTTCAAAATTCCTTTTGTAGGAATGAAGAAGCAGCTCTATCAGTTTGAATACCTGATTGGCGACGGATTCTTTCAAAATTTCCCTGAAAGCGACCTTGATAAGTGTTCGATTGAAGTGAAAGTTGATTTTGACAAAAGGGAAAATTTCTTTTTGTTGACATTTTATATAGATGGGACATTAGAAATTCCGTGTGACAGATGCACTGAACCTTTCAACCAAGATGTTTTTGGTGATTATGAGGTAGCAGTTAAATTTGGTGAAACGGACAAAGTAGAGCAGATAGACGAAGATGTTGTTTATATCTCTAAAAGTGATGATTTTATTGACGTATCTGACTTAATTTATGAGTTTATTATTTTAAGTATTCCTTTACGTTGCGCGCACCCCGAAAATGACAAAGGGAATTCGGCTTGCAATAAAGAAATCATTAAAAAGCTACAAAAAGAAGACAAACCAAGTGCTGATCCAAGATGGGCAGCTCTTGAAAAATTAAAAAATAAAAAATAAAGCAAAATGGCACATCCTAAGCGTAAGATATCTAAGCAAAGAAGAGATAAAAGAAGAACGCATTACAAAGCTACTGCACCTACAATTTCTATTTGTAGCGCGTCTGGTGAAGCACACGTGCGTCACAGAGCTTACTTCGTAGATGGTGTATTACACTACAGAGGTAAGCAATTAACAGAAGCTTAATCCACTAAATGTCGGCCTTAAAAGCTAGCATTACCAGCGTTGCAGCTTATGTGCCTCCACATAAACTCACCAATGCCATGCTTGAAACCATGGTCGACACTTCCGATGAATGGATAGTTAGTCGCACAGGTATTAACGAGCGAAGAATTCTCAAAGAAAAAGATCTTGCCACCTCTGATATGGGAGCGGAAGCTGTTAAGCAGTTGCTTTCAAAACGAGGGATTGATGGCAGTGAAATCGAATTATTGATTTGCGCTACGGTTACTCCCGATATGCCATTTCCTGCCACCGCCAACTTAATATGTGACAAGAGTGGTTTAACTAATGCATTTAGTTATGATTTAGGCGCAGCTTGTTCTGGTTTTCTTTTTGCCCTTGAAACGGGAAGACGATTTATAGAAAGTGGCGATTATAAAAAAGTTATTATAGTTGGCGCGGATACCATGAGTTCAATCATCGATTATTCCGATAGAAATACTTGTATCATATTCGGCGATGGAGCTGGAGCTGTTCTACTCGAACCTACCACGCAAATGGATCTTGGCATCCAAGATAGCATCCTTAAAACAGATGGTTCAGGCGCAAAATACTTACATCAAAAAGCAGGTGGATCCTTAAACCCCACGAGTAAAGAAACCATTGAGAAAGGTATGCACTATGTTTACCAAGAAGGTAAGCATGTTTTCAAATTTGCAGTTTCTGAAATGTCCGGTGTATGTGAACAAATATTAGCCAAAAACAATTTATCAGCCGATGATGTCGATTGGCTCGTACCACATCAAGCAAACCTACGTATTATAGAAGCGGCGCGCAAGCGCATTGATTTAGCTCCAGAAAAAGTAATGCTAAACATTCAAAAATACGGAAATACCACAGCCGGAACACTTCCAATTTGTTTAGCAGAATGGGAAGACAAGCTAAAGAAAGGGGATAAACTCATCTTAACTACATTCGGTGGTGGTTTTACGTGGGGTGCCGCATACTTAGTCTGGGCCTACTAAGCAGAATAAGCCTCTATTTAGCTTAAAATCTTTAGACTTATTTTACAGCTGAATCAAAAGCCTTTTCCAAAAAATACCTTACTTTTACAAGCCTAAACTATTTATATTTTATGGCATCAACTTCAGATATTCGAAATGGATTATGTATTAATTTTAATCATGACATATACCAAGTAGTAGATTTTCAGCATGTTAAACCTGGTAAGGGTCCAGCATTTGTTAGAACTAAATTAAAGAGTTTAACCTCTGGAAGGGTTATTGACAACACCTGGCCTTCTGGTCATAAAATTGAAGAAGTACGAATTGAAAGAAGAAAATTCCAATACCTTTATAAGGATGATATGGGTTTTCATTTTATGAATAGCGAAAATTTTGAACAAGTTAGTATTCCTGAAGAGTTGATTGAGCATAACGATTTCCTTCTTGACGGAATGAAAGTTGAAGCTTTGTTTAATGCCAGTACCGAAGAAATTTTAACTTGTGAACTACCTAAATGGGTTATATTAACGGTAACCTATAGTGAGCCTGGTGTTAAAGGTGACACGGCCACTAACACGATGAAACCAGCAACCTTAGAAACAGGTGCAGAAATCAATGTTCCTCTCTTCATAAATGAAGGAGATAAGGTTAAAATCGACACTAGTTCTAGAGCCTATATGGAGCGAGCTAAATAAATTAATCCAAATAAACTACTATGAATAATAAAGAAATACACGAATTAATAAAGCTAGTAGATAAAACAGACTTAGCTGAATTTAAAATGAGCTCAGGTGATTTTTCTGTCACCATACGTTCTAAAGATTTCTTCAAAGGAAAAACACAACAAGTAGTTTCAGTTATGCCAAACGCTTCTGGCGCGCAAGCAGCACCTGTAGCTTCCTCACCAGCAGCAAGTACTGCATCTTCACCGACAGGTGATGATTCACAAACTGCGGAATCAGAGTCTGGAGCAGATAGTCAATACACCGTATTTAAATCTCCAATGGTAGGCACCTTCTATAGAAAGCCTTCACCAGACAAAGAGTTTTTCATTAAGGTTGGAGACAAAATCAATAAAGGTGATGTAGTTGCCATTATTGAAGCCATGAAATTATTCAACGAAATTGAATCTGAAGTTTCTGGAACAGTAGTTAAGATTTTGGTAGACGATCAAACACCTGTTGAATACGATCAACCATTATTCTTGATAGATCCAGCTTAAGCAAAAAGCATTTCTTGTTAAAAGTGTTCCGAGCAACTAGCTCATCATACCTTATGCAAGTCGATTCTAACCACAAAATCAAAAGAAATGTTCAAGAAAATTCTCATAGCCAATAGAGGGGAAATAGCCCTTAGAGTAATCAGAACCTGTAGAGAAATGGGTGTCAAAACTGTTGCTGTTTATTCAACCGCAGATAAGGACAGTTTACATGTTCGTTTTGCAGACGAAGCAGTTTGTATTGGTGGACCCAAAAGCATAGATTCTTATTTGAAGGTTGCTAATATAATGGCAGCTGCAGAAATTACAAATGCAGATGCTATTCACCCAGGGTATGGATTCTTAGCTGAGAATGCCACATTCGCAAAAATTTGTGAAGAAACAGGCATTAAATTTATAGGTCCAACAGCTGAAATGATTAATAAAATGGGTGATAAAGTCACCGCTAAAGAAACCATGATCGCAGCTGGAGTACCTTGTATTCCTGGCTCAGATGGTTTGTTAAGTAGCGTGAATAATGCCAAAAAAATTGCGGAAAAAATAGGCTATCCTGTAATCATAAAAGCAACTGCCGGCGGTGGTGGTAAAGGGATGAGAATCGTTACTAAGGAAGAAGAAATGGAGGCCGCATGGGACTCTGCAAAACAAGAATCTGCTGCTGCTTTCGGAAACGATGGCATGTACATGGAGAAATTTCTAGTTGAACCTAGACATATTGAAATACAAGTAGCCGGAGATAGAAGAGGAAACGCTTGTCATCTATCAGAACGAGATTGCTCCGTTCAGCGTCGACATCAAAAACTTCTGGAGGAGTGTCCTTCTCCATTTGTAGATGATAAACTACGGAAAAAAATGGGTGAAGCTGCCGTAAAAGCAGCCAAAGCTATTAAGTATGAAGGCATGGGAACAATCGAATTTCTAGTAGATAAATTCAGGAATTTCTACTTCATGGAAATGAACACACGTATCCAAGTAGAGCATCCAGTTACCGAAGAAGTTATGCAATATGATTTAATTGCAGAGCAGATTAAAATTGCAGCGGGAGAAAAAATTATTGGCAACAGTTATTTGCCAGATGGAATTTTTGCAATGGAATGCAGAATAAACGCAGAAAATGTTCTAAAGAATTTTGCTCCCAATCCTGGTAGAATCACAGCTTTTCACACACCAAAAGGCTTTGGAGTTAGAGTAGATACTCACGCTTACGCCGGTTATATGGTGCCCCCTTATTATGACTCCATGATTGCCAAAGTGATTTGCAAAGGTAAGAGTAGAGAAGAAGTAATTGCTAGAATGGAAAGAGCTCTAGAGGAGTTTGTAGTAGAAGGAATTGAAACAACAATTCCCTTGCACCTTGCATTACTAAAGAATGATGAATTCCGAGCGGGTAGTTACGATACCGGATTAATGGACCGATTCGATTACAGCACTATTCGGAAGTAACACTTTCAAAATCTTTTTCATTTAATGCCAGCAGTTTCTTTCCAATTAAGAAACTATAGATAAAGTATATCCCCGGTAGAAGTAAAACACTCCACTCTGAGGTAATCATCTTTGCTAGAAACAGGAAGACAAAATAAAATGCGAAGAAGACATTCTTTATTCCAAAAAAACCTACCAATATGACGGCAGTTTTTGTCCATTTGAAAGACTTAGCTATTCGGATTAACATATCCAATTGAAAGGTAATAAAAAGGTATAGACTGACTAATGAAAAAACAATTAGCGATTGCTCAGTATGACCTAAAATGAATAATGGAAGGCTTAAAAAGAAAAACAAGCCAGCAGATACAGCGTAAATTAGATTATTAGATTTAATCACTTTTGAACAAAATCTTTAAGTGTTAAATACATACTAGCTATCACAAAAAGTAAAGTAAAAATTGCCGTAAATATCTTCTCCGTTCCAAAGTAATTATCTAAACCATAGCCAATACCCAATCCCAAAAGAATGGTGGCTATCATCTGAAATACCATTCCAGAATACTTAATGTATTTAAATTGCTTAGACGGCTTGTCTTTGGATGGCGGTTTCATCTTTTTCTATTACCAAGGATTTTTTCATGGTGGCACCCATTACAATCTTACCATTAAAAATTGCACCTTCTTCTACTACTAACTTGAGCGTACTAATATCGCCATGAATGACAGCAGATTGTTTCAAAATAAGCATTTCTTTGACCGCTAGTTTGCCATCAATTCTGCCTTCAATATTAGCATTTTGGCACAATACATCACCAGTAATCACCCCTGTATTTCCAACAACTAACTTGCCTTTCGTGTTGAGCGATCCATCAAGTTTACCGTCTATTCGAATACTTCCTTCAGAATTTACTTCCCCATTGATTGATGTGCCAGCTTGTATTGTATTTGCAGAAAAATTATCCTGACTTGCTGCACTTTTCTTATCATTCTTATCACCAAACATTCTAATTAATTTTGTTGATTTGCATATAATCAAGAGGGTTTATTGCCTTTCCATCTTGCCACAATTCAAAGTGAAGATGAGGTCCATCTGTTAAATGTCCAGAATTTCCCATTAGGGCTATAACCTCCCCCCTCTTGACAAAGCTACCAACTTTTTTCAATAAAACAGCATTGTGCTTATAAAAAGATATGGTGTTATTCTTATGTTGAACACCTATTACATGTCCTGTATTCGGGTTCCAATCCGCACTTAAAACCACTCCAGATTCAACAGCTCTAATATTCTCTTTTTCCTCTCCAGCAATATCAATCCCAAAATGACCGTCCAAATAACTATAGTCTCCCACCACCGTACCTTCCGTAGGTGTCATAAAATTTAAAGGATAATACACTACACTTTTATCGGCAGAAGGCGTTGTCAAAATCTGTTCACTAGCAAGAAAAACTTCATCCTTCATCTCCACTCGAAATGCCTGTTCATCTTCACCAATTTCGTCAATATTCACATTATTGTAATCGGCTGTTGAAAGTGAATCACTGACATAAAAAGTGCTATCTAAATCCCCACTTAAGGCTTTCTGAAAGTTAACTAACCACAAATTTCTTTTATCTAATTGGCGTTGTATCGAATCTGTAAGCATTTCAACCTCGACCAATTGCGTTCGAACATCTACTGATCCAACACCAGGCATATAATACTTCAACGGAGTGAAGGCAATAACCGCCGTAACTATAATAACTACAAAAAGAAAAAAGACACTTCCTAAGGCGTATAAATTCATCCTAGACAAGCGCAAAGAAGTTTTTTGCTCGAATGTATCTTCGTTTAAAATGATAAGCCGATACTTGTATCTTAATTTTTGTAAAAGCGTCTTTTTATTCTTTATATTCCTATCTTTAGCCATAAATTTGATGCTGTAATAATACCATTATTCCGCTCTTTGGAATAATAAATTAGCTTAAATTGAGTTAAAACAAAGTTACTAAAGTTAAAAGAAAAACATTGAATTCTATTTCAAAGCTAATACCTCTCTTTTTTGCCCTTATTTTCCTCAGTGCATGTGCCAAACAAAATGCCGGGATTGTTAAGCAAACTTACCATGATTTGACTAGTCATTATAATGGCTATTTCAATGCAAATGAGGCCTTCAACAATCAAATAAAATCTTTAGAGGATGGGAATAAAGATAACTATGAAGAAATTCTTCCTTTGAATAATTATGGCAGCTACGAAGAGGTCATAAGTAAAAATGAAGGACTAAGTGCATCCATAGGTAAAGCAAGATTGAGCATCCAAACACACCAAGAAAAACAAGACGGTAAAAATTACCGAGCAAACGACGATAACAGCATTAGTAATTGGAGCGATGATGCCTTCCTGTTAATAGGAAAGGGTTATTTCTTCCAAGGAAAACTTGATTCCTCAATTAACTGCTTCAGATACATTACGGCCAATTTCGATGAAGCTGTTGATGGCAGAAGTAAAGACAAAATTAAAAAACAAAAGAGCTCCAAAAAGAAGAAAGCTAAAGACAAAAAGAAAAAAGAAAAACTTATTGAAAAAGAGCTGGATGGAAAAGACATTCGCCCGCACAAGAAAATCGGCTTACACGAATCAGTCAAAAGTGAAGCTTTAGTATGGCTAGCCAATGCCTATGTAAGCAATAAGCAATTTATTGAAGCAGAAGCAATTTTAACTTATATCCGAGGAGATAAGACCTTCCTTAAAAATTACGATAAAGATGTGGAGCTTAGTAATGCGTATTTATACCTTACTCAAGAAAGTTATCAAACCGGACTTCCATTTCTTGAGCGCACAATCGCTCAAACAAAAAAACAAAAACAACGCACAAGATTGCAATTTATAGCTGCTCAAATCAACGAACACCTTGGACAAAAAGAACTAGCTGCTAGTTATTACGAACAATCCATGAAGGGTAATCCTAATTTTGAAATGATTTTTTATGCTAAGTTGAAACTCATTCAAATGAATAGGCAAACTCCAGGTCAAGAGAAAGAAGCCCTGAAGCTAATTGCAAAAATGACTAAAGACAACAAGAACAGAGAATACTTTGATCAGTTGTATTATGAGAAGGCTTTAATTGCTTTGAACAATAACGAAAGAGAAGATGCGAAAAAATATTTATTAAAATCTACTGCTGTTTCCCTATCTAATCAAAAGCAAAAAGGAATTTCTTTTGGCAAATTAGGCGATATTAATTACGACGAGGAAAACTATACATTGGCCCAAGCGTATTACGATAGTTCGCTCAATTTTATTGACAACAGCTATGTGCGATATGAAACTATATCGACTCGAAGCACAGTCTTAACTGATTTGATAGATTATTTATCGACCATCCGCGTCAATGACAGTTTACTAATTCTAGCGGAAATTCCAGCTAAAGAATTAGAAGCTATGTTGTATGAGCAAGCGGTAGATATTATAGATGCAGAAATTAAACAAGAAAACAAGAATAAGCAAAGTGAACTTTTTGCGTCAAGCGCTACGAGTACTAATGGAAGTAAAAACGGTTGGTACTTTTACAGTGATGCTAGCAGAAATAGCGGATATAAAAAGTTTAAGCAGACTTGGGGAGATATCCCTTTGGAAGACAATTGGCGAAGAAGCGATAAGAACAGTGAATTCAACGCAGACGACACTGAGGAAGATGGCTCGGGGCAGGATCAATATTTTGCTCGGATAGATAGCAAATATGAGGAAATGATAGCTTCTATTCCTAGTACTGATAAGGAAAAAAAGGACTTGAAAAAAGATATTATTGCGGCATACTATAACAGTGCTGTAATCTATAAAATTGGCCTAGACAACCTGCCAAAAAGTACTGAAATGTTTGTGTCCTTGAATTCCCGTTTCGCTGAAAACCGATATGAGCCAGAAGCACTTTATCAGCTTTATGTATTGTATACTGATTTAGATGAACCCAAAAAAGCGGAAGCAGCCAAAAAAGAACTCTTAAGTAAATATCCAAATAATAAATTTAGTGATTATCTCTTGAATCCTAATTCTACAAAAGATAAAGATTTTAAGGCTCAAGCTGAAGATTTCTATGAAGGGGCTTATGATTTGTACCTGAACGAAAATTACGATGCAGTAATTCTAAAATGTGAAGAAGCCAATGAGCGATTCTCCCGCATACCATTAATTGCAAAGTTCGACTTGCTAAAAGCGATGGCTATTGGTGGGAAGAAATTGTTTGATCCTTTCGTAGCCTCATTGGAATATGTTGTTAACAAACATAAAGACACCGAAGAACAAGCGCGAGCTGAAGAACTTCTCGCTTACTTGAATGGAACTGCAGAAAAAGAGGCTGAAGAAAATGCTGCCAAAGAAAATGCAATAGACAACAAGATTGACCCCAAAAATCCAAGATCCAATCAATCACTTATTCAAAAGGACGACCAACCAGCCAAAGAAGTAGGTGGCGTTAAGTTGAACTTAGGTAATAAGCAAGTTCAAATTGGCGGAAAAAAAGGTGCAACAAAAGTCGAGTTAGAAGAAGAATAAATCCAAAACGAACACCCACATGTCAAGCAAAACTCCCAAGCACAATTACACCAAGTATGTTAGAATTCTCTGGCTTGCCTTTTTTGCAGGACTAGTCTTTCTGATGCTCTTTTTCTATGGAGTTTCGAAGGGGCTTTTAGGGGAAATGCCATCCTTTGAAGAAATTGAGAACCCCAACAGTGAATTAGCTACCGAAATCTACGCTGCAGATAGTAATGTGCCTATTGGTAAGTATTATAGTAAGAATAGGTCTAACTCGGTATATGAGGAGCTTCCACAAAACTTGATTGATGCCTTGATTGCAACTGAAGACATTCGTTTTCATCAACATTCTGGAATTGATATGAAGCGAAGCTTTTCATCTCTTCTATTTTTAGGGAGTCGTGGCGGTGGAAGTACCATTACCCAACAATTAGCAAAAAATCTTTTTACCGAAGTTGACCGATCGAGTAAGATTAAAAGAATTATTCAAAAAATTAAAGAACTGGTAATGTCTGTAATGCTAGAGCGGACTTATACCAAAGAAGAAATATTAACGATGTATCTCAATACGGTGGACTTTGTTCATAATTCCTTTGGTGTAAAATCAGCAGCCAAAACCTATTTCAACAAAGAAGTTCAAGACTTAATTTTAGAAGAAAGTGCTGTACTAGTTGGGATGTTAAAAGGTCCATCAAAATACAACCCTATTTCTAAAATGGAAAATAGTGTAGAGCGACGAAATGTAGTTCTTTACCAGATGCACAATTATGATTATATTTCCAAAGAGCTAAAAGATTCTTTACAAGACTTACCTATAATAACAGATTATAAGGCAAGCAACCATATCAATGGTTTAGCTCCGCATTTTAGAGAGCAACTTAGAATGTGGTTGAAAGAATGGGCTAGTAATTATATTAATCCTAGTACTGGCGAGCCTTATAATATATATAAAGATGGTTTAAAAGTATTCACAACTCTAGATAGTAGAATACAAAAGCACGCCGAAGACGCTGTTCATGACCATTTGACGGAATGGCAAGCACAATTTTTCAAGCATTGGAAAAATAGAGATCCTTGGGAGTACTACGACAAATATGACAGAGAAGCTTCTTACGCCAAGCAAAGTGAAGTTCTGGTTAACAATGTCATTAAAATTTTCAAAACTGCCGATTCTACACTAACAGATAGTACCGCTTTTAAATTAATCAATACTCCTCGAGACATGACCCTTTGGAGTCACGAAGGAGATATTGACACGACTATGAGTCCATTAGATTCTGTAAAGTATTATAAAATGATACTTCAAACAGGACTATTGGCTATCGATCCTCACACGGGATACGTAAAAGCGTGGGTAGGTGGAGCAAACTTTGAGTATAATCAATATGACCACGTGAACAAGAATACGAAACGTCAGGTGGGTTCAACTTTCAAACCAATTATCTATACACTTGCAATTAAAGAAAAAGGGTATTCCCCTTGTTTCAAAGTGCCAGATTTACCAATATGCTTTGAAGCAGACGATGCTAGATGGCCTATTTTAGAACAATACTGCCCTGAAAATTCTGATGGGAGTTCAGAAGGTATGATGGCCATTAAAGATGGTTTAGCCGCTTCGAAGAATCAAGTAACCGCTTATTTGATGCATGAGTTAAGTGCTCAGGCCGTAGTTGAATTTGCTCACAAAATGGGTATTGAAGCAGAAATCCCTCCCTACCCTTCTATTTGTTTGGGTACAGCAGATATCTCAGTTTATGAAATGATTCGAGCCTATACCACCTTTGCTAATCAAGGGACTAGCAATGAGCCTATATTCGTATCAAGAATAGAAGATAGTCATGGGAATATTATTGAAGAGTTTTTTGCTAAAAGCACTTCAGCTTTAGATGAAGAAACTGCTTATGTTATTACACAAATGATGAGAAACGTGGTAGACGGAAGCCCTTCTTACGCTACAGGTGCAAGAGTTCGTTTTAAATACAATATTCCTAAGACATTACACATAGCTGGTAAAACAGGAACCACTCAGAATAACTCGGATGGTTGGTTCATGGGCTTTACACCAGAATTATTAGCTGGTGTTTGGGTAGGTTGCGATGATAAATTTATTCGTTTTCGAAGTACAAGCTTAGGTCAGGGAGCACGCACCGCTTTGCCTATTTGGGCAAACTTTGTAAAGAAAGTATATGCCGACACCACTTTAAACTACGACATCAACTCTAGCTTTAAAAAGCCCCTAGAAGAACTTTCAGTTGAGCTAGATTGTTCTAAATTCAAACAAACCGTCAATGAAGGATTAGACGGTAACCAATTTGAATAAAACACCATGCGCGAAGGAATTAAAGAAATCATACGTTCCTTACCTGAAAAGCCAGGAGTCTATAGGCATTACGACACCAAAGGCCGATTGCTTTATGTAGGTAAAGCGAAAAACTTAAAGAAAAGAGTTTCCTCGTACTTCACCAAGACGCACGATAGTTACAGACTTCGTTTAATGGTTAAGCAAATTACCGATATTCAGTTTACGGTAGTGAAAGATGAACGAGAAGCACTTCTATTAGAAAGGAACCTTATTCGCAATGAAAACCCTAAGTACAACATCCAGTTTCGCGATGACAAAAGCTACCCCTCGATAGCGATAAAAAACGAAAAATTTCCTAGAGTCATCTTTACACGAAAAAAAATAGCCGATGGGTCGGAGTATTTTGGGCCGTATACGTCCATGTTTTACGCTAAGAAGGCCTATGAGACCATTATTAAGCTATTTCCCCTTAGAACATGTAGTCTAGCCTTAAACCGCGAGCATATAGCTAAAGGGAAATTTAAAGTTTGTTTGGAATATCATATTGATAATTGTTTAGGACCATGTGAAGGGTATCAAAGTGAAGAGGAGTATATGCACAATATTGAGCAGATACGCAATATCCTTTTAGGGAAATCCGATGTAGCCATTAATTATCTTAAAGAAAAGCAAGAGGCCTTTGTTGAAAAACTAGAATTTGAAAAAGCCTATGACTATGAGCGAAGAATTGATACTTTGATCAACTATGGGGAGAAAAACACCGTTGTTGATGTTCGCGTCAAACACATCGATGCCTATAATATATTATCCATATCGGAAAAGGCCTTTGTTACTTATATAAAAATTAGAAATGGAGCAATTGTTAGCACCTACAACTTTGAGCTCAAAACCAAACTAGACGAAAGCGATGAGGTCGTGTTACAGTATGTTATAGAGCAGCATAGAAATGAACGAGACGAAAATGAGAATGCCCCGGAGCTAGTACTTCCCAAAAGGATTGAAATGGAAGATGTTAAACAAACTATTCCAAAGACTGGCGACAAAAAGAAAATACTAGATTTAGCCTTTAGAAATCTAATTTCCCAAAAGCAGCATTATTTTGACATTAAGGAGAAACAAGCAAAGAAAGAAGGAAGTGTTGAGCGAATCTTGAAACAAATACAAGCCGATTTAAGGCTAACTGAGTTGCCAAGGCACATTGAATGTTTCGATAATTCGAATATTCAAGGTTCAGACCCCGTGGCATCAATGGTTGTATTTAAAAATACCAAGCCATCAAAGAAAGAATATAGGCATTACAACATTAAAACTGTTGTTGGACCGGATGACTTTGCAAGTATGGAGGAGGTTGTCTACCGTAGATATGCTCGCTTACTGAAGGAAAATAAAGACTTACCTAATCTAGTAATTGTAGATGGGGGAAAAGGACAATTAAGTTCTGCCCTCAAGAGTTTAGAAAAACTAGATCTTATTGGTAAACTCACAATTATAGGAATTGCTAAACGCCTAGAGGAGATCTATTATCCTGGAGACTCTTACCCATTATACATTAACAAGAAGAGTGAATCATTAAAAGTTATACAACATTTACGTAATGAAGCCCACCGCTTTGCAATAACCTTTCATAGGAATCAACGAAGTAAGAATTTCATTACTTCAGAACTCGATAGTATTTCGGGTATTGGTAAAAAAACAAAAGAGCTTCTGTTAAAGGAGTTTGGATCAGTACAAAAAATAAAGCGAGCCTCTTTTGAAGAACTCGCTTTGTTTGTAGGTCAGGCAAAAGCTGACAAAATTTTAGCGTATTTTAAATCTTAGTAAGACCACAAGTCATGCTCGAATTCAAATAATTGTTGTTTGATTCTATCAGATTCAAACAAAGCATCTAAACCAGTAGCGTACTCTTGAATTACACGATCATATACATTTGACTCTTTAGTGATATAACTAGAGAACAATCTTGCTTCCATGATATCTTCCCAACTCAAACGCATTGCATCGTTACCTGTGTTATAAGCTTCATACTTCGCTAAGAATGGTCTTAAATCAGGATAATAAACCCAGTACATGGTTTCATCACCTAAATAGTTTCCATCAGAACTGTATGACTCAATAACCGGAGCGATACCAATAATTCGTACTTGAAAAGTTGAAGTTTCTTCATCGAAGAACCAATCTTCTTTAATTTTAAACTTAATCACTTTTTGAGGATCAAATTCATTAAGCTGAATTACGTCTTCTTGTTGAAGTGTAATTGGGTTAATTCTTGAAATAGTATCTATACTATTTCCGATCATCTTAACCTTGTCAACTGCCAATTTTACTTTGAACTGATCTGCATTAATAACAGTCATATCATATACTGACAAATCTCCGTTAGAAGCAGCAGTATGCATGATGTCAATTAATGGTTGTTGAGGATAAGCGAATATTAAATTCATCTTCTCTCTCACGTCGATTGATCTCCAAACTCTCTTTGACCAGAAAACATCCGCTTCACGAATATCATCGTAAGGGATAATTTCTTTTTCAACTGTAGTAACTTTCTCGTATACTCCGTCGATAACATCTTGAGCTTGAGCTATACCACTAAGGCATAGAACAGACAATAACAATGAACCTATTTTCTTCATAACTCTATTTTTTATACTTACGTTTAAAACGCTATACTTGTTTACTCTAGTATTCAACTCTTAAAATATCTGAAATGACATACCAGGAATCTTTCTAGTTTTTCCGTCTGGACCTTTCACTTTAACGTTATCAAACACCATCATATCGTTAGGCTTGGCACGATCAATTAGATTGGTCACAGCTGTACTATACATCGGTCCTGGATTTCCTCTAGCTGGCAATAATTCACCACCTGACGTCAAATAGAAGTCATAACTAATTACATCGAATCTGGCTTCGAAATCGAAATCTTTCAATAAAGGTACAATTCCACCTTTCGCTTTGATTGTTCCTCTTTGTCCTTTTCCGTTAGTAGTTAATACTTCATCACCCCCTAATGTTGGAATTGGATCCGGAATCAATTTCACTCTAAAGTTAGCTGATTGTTGTTTAGCAGCTTCACCACCTGACGTTGTACCACCCACAGTAATTTTTGCATCACCAACAGATGAGACTGTTGCTGTCCAAGTATTACCTTTTCCTGAAATACTACCTTGAGAGATAGAAACTCTTTCAGTTCCTGGCTTAGCATCACTTAAAGTTATTGATAAAGGATTTGGTACACCAATATACAATACATTCATTTTAGTTGGAGACACAGAGAAACCACCTGGAGCAGCACCTTCGTATGAAATATCGAATGGGTACCAATCATATCCACCCTTAGGGTTTTTGATTCGAATCGCACCACCCGTTCCATTTTGTCCAACTGCAGTTCCAGCGGTATATTCGCCATTTTTAACCGGTTTGAAGTCGCCTGTAAAAGGACTTTCCTCTTCAGTTGCCGAATTGAATGGTAAAATACCTGATGAATCAGTTTGGAATTTTGACATATCCAATCTACCCGTAAAAACGTCACCTGACATTTCACCTGAAGTAGATGCGGTCAAAAAGATATTAGCCTCATACTGAGCACCACCTGGCAGATAAGATTTAGGTGCTTGAACAGTTGCAATCAACTTATCAAACTTAAAATCTAATGCCCCAATTGTTTTCAAAATAGCTTCGTTTACATTCGCTTCAGCACTATATGCATCATTTTGAAGTTTCGTCAAAATCGTCATTGTACCTGCAGAAGGAACGTGAAAGAAATTAGAATAATACCATTTACCTTCAATACCTTGCTTATCTGGATTATCCTCAGCAGTTAATGTTAAACTATTGATTAACGCTTCACGCTGCTCATTAGTAAAACCGTCAATTAAGGTATCATTAATTATATCCATTAATTTCTGCTTAGCTTCCTTGATTTTTGTTTGAAGTAATGCACCTTTAAATTCAGCTGCATCTTCCATAGCTAACAACCTAGATGGAGAATCAATATCATCCATTTTCTCTAGACCCCCTTCTTCATTTCTACCTGACAAACCAAATAAATCTTCTCTAATCTCATCGATCAAAGCATTTAATTCGTCTGTTGCTGCAGAAACCTCTTGAGTTTTAGCATAAAGCATTTCTCCGTCCGGTGAATCATTCATTGTTTTCTTAAACGCTGCGTCTACAAACTCTACTTTGTCTTTTAATACAGTATTAGAGTTTTCTATACCAGTCTCTACTAACTTGAATGCTTCAAGTACTTCCGCTGATACGTTCATTGCCAAAAGTGCTGTTAATACGAGATACATCATATTAATCATCTTCTGTCTTGGGGATAATTTACCACCTGCCATTATAGTCTATTTTATGGGTTAATAATTTATTAAATAAGGATACTAATTATGATTTCATTGCTGAAAGCAAGTTTCCGTATACGTTATTTAAAGATGACAAGTTTTGTGTTAAGTCAGTCATTTGAGTTTGTACAGCAGAAGTAGATTCAGAAATTGCTTTCATAGAATCTAAAGTACCAGCTAAACCATCAGCTGAAGATAATGCTGCAGCATATGCATCTCTAACTTCACCCAAAGTATTAGCAGCAGCTCTTGCATTTGCAGAGTAATCAGCTGTTGCAGCCATTGCGTCACCCATATCGCTCATACTAGCAACATTTGTACTTAATTTTCCTAGGTTATCACCTAATCTTGAAATCATTACCTGCTCAATATTAGCTTGCGCTAACATATCATCTAAACTTTTAGTAACTGAACCTTTAGGAGATCCCGAAGCATCCAACTCATCATCAGCTAATTCTGGATAAACTCTTTCCCATTGATACTCATCATGGTGTTCGAATTGTGGTTCAAATGCTGATATAATAAAGATTACCACCTCAGTACTCATACCAATGATAAGCATAAGACTAGCAAATGGCCAGTGCATTAATTTGAATAATGCGCCTGCGATTACAACTGCAGCACCTAAAGAGTATGCGTAGTTTAACCAAGTTTTACCTGACTTACTTAAGAAGAATGATTTTGATTTTGCCATTTTAATTTTTTTTTAGTTTTTAACAATAGTTTTTAGTGCTAAGCTATATTAACAATAATACAATAATAATAATAATAGATACTTTGAATCTTAGAATGCAGCATCTCTATAATCTCTACCTAAGTAGGTTGATACACATCTGAATCCGATGTAACTCTTAGGTTCGAAAGAATACTCCCAGTGTCTAGTTCCAGTTTGGATATAGTATCCTATATCTTTCCAAGAACCTCCTCTAATAACTTTTCTTTTCATAGTATTTGGCTCGCTATCATTAGCATCATATCTAATGTCAGGATTCAAATCATGAATAAAGTTGTAAGAATTTTCATAAAACGCTGAAGAAGTCCATTCAGCAACATTTCCAGCCATGTTGTATAATCCAAAATCATTTGGCCAGTATGCATCGGCTCTTACGGTATACATTCCACCATCTTCAGGATAATTTCCTCTACCAGGTTTAAAGTTTGCTAATAGACATCCTTTACTGTTTCTGATGTAAGGACCACCCCATGGGTATGGAGATAAATCTTTACCCCCTCTTGCAGCATATTCCCACTCGTGCTCCGTTGGAATTCTAAAGTCATCTAATACTGAAAGACCTTGATCTGATTTATAACCATTATAAAAAGATGTTCTCCAAGCAGTAAATGCATTTGCTTGACCCCAATCTACACCTACAACAGGATAATCATCAAAAGCTGGGTGAGAATAATAATTTCTTGCTAAAGGCTCATTGTAAGAGTATGAAAAATCTCTAATCCACACTAAAGTGTCTGGATAGATAGCTACTTCTTCTTCCATCAATAAATCTTCTCTTTCAATGTTCGGCTGACTTGCAGCAGTTTGCCAATCTATCCAAACATATTCGTATATTAGTTTACCTGTATTTAAGCCTCCACCTAGAGGATCATCACTTGGATAATTCATTGCCTCCAACAATTCTCCTGTTTCAGTATCTGCCCAATCGATTTTTACACTCCAATCAATATACTCTTCACCAGACTCCTCGTCTACAATTATATTGTCAAGCAATTTGTGTGCTATAGAATCTCTTACCCAGTGCTCGAACTGGCGGTACTCATTATTAGTGATTTCCGTATCATCCATAAAGAAACCAGTAATTGATATCGATTTACTTTGAGATAATAATGCATGGTTCACATCCTGGTCAGATGGTCCGATATGCAAAAATCCTGAAGGAATATATACCATTCCATAAGGCATTTCTGGCTGCCAATTTGGCCTGTCCAACTCTCCGAGTAACTGGCCATTGTAGCTTCCGCCACAACTTGATAGTAAAACCATTCCTATCGCTAGGAACATTACAGCTAATGATTGTAATTTCATAATACTTTGTCTTTTTTTAATAGCAATTTTCAAGCGTGTAAATATAATAATCTTTTAACTAAAGAATAATAAACACCGTGCTAATGTAATATTTTTTTTATAAAAATCTCGGATTAAAGATGATATTACTTTTAACATTTTGTTTAAAACTTTTTTGCAAGTCAAACCTCAAACTGAGCTCATGAGAACCCGAATTCGAGTTATTCAAAAAAGAGACATTATAATCATAACTATATACGACTCTAATTTTCTCTTTCAACTTAAACCCTAACAAGCCAATTACCGCGTCATTATTAAGTCCGCTGTAGCCTCTAAACCCTAATCCTGCGATTAACTTCCGCCAGTCCAGCTCTACATTTAATTGTGCTTGCCACTTTTTAAAATCTGTCTTACAAAAGAACGATGGTTTTACTTTTATATTATTCACCTTTATAACGTAAGACGAATGTAAGTTTATTGTACGTGATAAATAAATAATTGTTCCACTTGCCGTATTTGATATGTTAATTTTAGGTGAAGATAAATGTTGCATAGCCACGCCAGCTTCAAAATTCTTAAATCCATAAATTATGCCAAATGAAAATGTTGGAGCCATACCTGACGACGAGGTGTTAGGAAGAAGGTCGTCATTATGCTGTACTACACCAGGCAAATAACTCCCATCTGGAGCGGTCAACTTAGCTCCATTCAAACCAAATTGCACAATACCCGCACTTAAGCCGCTTGACAACTTATGCTTTCCTTCTAGAATATGATAGGCGGCGTTGATATCTAAATTCGTAAATCTTTGTAAGCCAATAAAATCATTAACCAATCTAAAACCTAAGCCCCACTTCGAACTTATTAATGGTGAGCTAAAACTAGCATATTGAGTACCTATGGCTTCTGTGCCTAGTCCTACGTACTGACTTCTATGAGCCAAAGTAGCATTCATGTTACTATTAAAACCTGTGTAAGCAGGATTTAAAAAGGTGCCGTATTCATTAGCCTGACTAAACTGTACCCATTGTTGAGCATTCAAGCCTAATGCAGAGAATAATGCAGAGAATAATAATCCAAAAAAAATGAAAATTCGCAATCCTAAATCTTTAAAGTAAAGTTAGAACAGATTATGTGAATAATCTATAAACTCGCTAAATATCTTTCCAAGGAAGCAGACATTGATCTAGCTTCTGGTATAGGTGCTTTCAGACTTAAATTTAGCCCCATCTCCTCAATTTTAACACAAGTGTTTGGTCCGAATCCAGCTATATGCCGATCCTCTTGCTTATACTTAGGGAAATTATCAAATAAAGACTGAACCCCTATAGGGCTGAAAAATATCATCATGTCAAATTGGTTGACATCCATTTCAGACAAATCAGCATTAACCGTACGATACATTATGCATTCTTTGTAATCAAACCCTTCCTCAGTTAAAAACGTTGATAATTTATCATTACGAACATCTGGGCAAGGTACTAAGAATCTTCCCGCTGCTGGTTTATATTTTAAAAGTAAGAGTTTGTAATCTTCAAAGGTTCCGTTTGCAAAGAAAACTTTTCTCTTTCTATATTGAATATACTTCTGTAAGTACAAAGCAATTGCTTCAGACATGCAGAAATATCTAGTTTCTTGTGAAACGGTAGCGCGCATCTCTTCCATCATTTGGAAATAGAAATCCATAGAATTTCTACTAGTAAAAGTAACCGCTGGATAGGTATTTAAATCTACTCGTTGTTTTCTAAACTCTTTATTACTAACTCGTTCAACTTCTATAAGCGGTCGGAATTCTAAGCTTACATCGAATTTTTTTGCAACAGCAAAATAAGGTGACCTTGCATTAGGTTCAGGCTGAGAAACAAGAATTTTAGAGATTTTTTTCATAGAAAAGACAGCTTTTTACTTCCACCTAATACCTAGAAAATCACTTTGATTAATAGAATAAAAGGTAGAATTTTGAAGGTGCAAAGGTAAGCAAAAAAATGTAATGACATGATATCTATTTTTTCCAACCAAAGTACTTGAAGTACTCTTATTTCTTTTGCCAATATTACCACGGCCAATAGCAACAAGATTAGAATAGCAAAAAACTTTGAAACGGGGAAGGAAGAAAGCAAGACAAAAAACAAAGCGAACCAAATTAAAAAAGTCCAAAGTGGCGAAAAAGACAGACTAATGGACTTAACCAAATCTATACTTTTGCTATTTGTAGCAAACAAGTGATATATGTTGTTCGATAAATAGTCCCAAACAAAATACAGCACACAAACGATAAACAAACTAGAGACTGTCACCTGGGAATCAAAAAAAGTATGCAAAACAAAATGCAGCACTACAGTAAAGGCTAGGATAAATAAAATATAATAGACTAACAAATAAATTAAGTTATCCTGCTTATCCGTTCTACTATATTGCACATGGTGCTGGAAGCTAACAAATGACTTAAAACTGGAATGAACAATTTCCCTTGATCCAAAATAGAAAAACACTAGCAACAAGCTAAAGACAATCACTCCATAAAAATACAGGTCTTTAGTATCGTCCCCCTGTCTTAAAGCAACAATCCGATCCTGATGAAAACTAATGGTATCCGGGTTAAATACCGAGAACCCCAGCATCGTATCTAATGTTAATTCCATATCCGCTGAATCCATTAACTGTATAGAATCATTCTGCGCTCCCAGTGATAGGGCCATAAAAAGACTTAAAAAAAACACCGCTAATCTCATCAAAACAAACTTATAAATCCAAAGTGTATTTTCCCATTTCTAAACTCAATCTTATTGTCTAAATTTTTACCAAAGGCATAACTCAGGCTAAATATTCCGCCTCTAGTTTGCAAGGCAATCCCCATTCCAAAACCAATAGGCACATCTATATTACCAGAACCCTTTTGCTCATCTTCAACTATCGCTATATCAGCGAAAACATTGAAAAAGGAATTTTGGGAAAGTAAAAAACGAAATTCGCTGGTAAAGATAGAGTAATATGGCGTATAAATGGCTTCCTCATCAAAACCTCTTAACAATCTATACCCACCTATTCGATACTTTTCATTGTTCAATATATTTTTAGCAATGTAGAACTTCGAAACATTTCTCAGCAAGAAAGCACCTCTCTTGCGAATCGGAATAAACTGAGACAATTGAAACCCCAAGGCGTAATTGATCTTTTTAAGCGCCAATGAGTCATATTTGTTTTGCAATGGTTCTCCATCAGAACCAATTAAGCTAGCAATGCTTTGATTTACTTTAATTTTATTCAAGCCAACTCCCCCACTCCATTCCAATTGAAAACCTTTACGAGGATTAAGGACATAATCAAGCTGCTGTAACTCCAAGGCTAATCCATAGCTATTGTTTCTAACATCCAAAGTAGTTGGCAAAATACCGCTTGACTTGATAGCCAAAGAGTCTACATTCAATATGTTTGAACTCTGGTTGTCGTAAAAGAACTTAAGTCGATTAAAGCCTCCAAATTGGTACAACAAGCCCACTTCTGTATTGATGTCAATAAACAAACTGTCATTCTTGTACAAATTGAAATCCCCGAATACTCCAATAGGAGAGTTTAACAAATAGGGATAGGCAAAAGCAATATCCAAATTCTGCGTACGAGGTTTCAACTGCCTAAATTCAGCATATATCTCTTCTCCTACTCCAAATGAATTTAAGAGTTGTAGTTTCCCATCACCGGTAATGGTGACTTTCTTGTCTACCAATTCAGTATTGGGCAAGACTCCCAGAATTAAATTGAACTGATTGCTCTTTTGCTTTTCTAAAAAAACATGCACCTCAGCTTTCCCTGGGGTGAAATAGACTTCCGCTGGCTTAGTTGTCCTCAAATAGCTTAACTGCTTGAGTTTTTGGGAAATACTATTTAATTTTTGTTGACTGTAGTCATCTCCCGAAGCAATCCCAAGGTAGCGCTGCAAAAACCTCGACTTGGTTTTGGTATCTCCATGAACCACTACACTGTCAATTGTAATTGCCTCTTTTTCATCAACAAACAAAGTCATTTTAGCTCCATTTCCCAAAAGCTCAAATGAATCCACCCAAACCTGAGCATAAGGGTAGCCATTGTTTTCATGGTGCTTTAACACCTTCTTCTCGATCTTATCCAGGAGATTCAAACTAATGCTGCTTCCACTTTTAGCTAGCCCTAGCTTTTTCCAAACCTCCTCAGATACATTTCCATTCTCTAAACGCTGAATAATGAATTGTTGTCCGACAAAAACCTTCGCTTGACAGCCGATGCTATCACAAAACAAGGTATCAAGAGAAGCTGTAACATATCCGCTTTTTCTAAGCTTATAGACTAACTCTTCGAGAGCTATATCCAACTTAGCTTGAGAGTTATAGGTATCGCTGATCTTATACTTCTTAGGCAAGCCATCCCCATCTACTCGCGATAGATGAAGTATAACGGATTCCTGACAGAATACGAAGAAAGACAGCAAACAAAAGCCAATGGTATATGCAAATTTTCTACTCAAGTCTTATTTAAACTCTTTACTTTGTGAAATATTTCCAAAAGTACACAATAGATTCGATGGCAGGTATATACATTCACGTTCCATTTTGCAAACAAGCGTGCAACTATTGTAATTTTTACTTCAGTACTTCTAGCTTTTTCATGGAGGATTATCTTAAAACGGTTCTTCTTGAAATTAGCAATCAAAAGGAATACCTTGAAAAAGAAGAATTACAAAGCATCTACTTTGGGGGAGGAACTCCATCTATATTGAGCGGACAAGCCATTGAACAAATATTATCCAAAATCACTGCTAATTTTAAGCTGGGTTCGAATGTTGAAATAACGCTCGAAGCAAATCCTGATGATTTAGCTTTATCCAAACTTCAAGAATTAAAAGCCATCGGAATTAATCGCTTAAGTATTGGCACGCAATCGTTTCATGAAGCGGACTTACAATTTATGCGCAGGGCACATAATGCTAAAGAAGCCATTCAATCTATTGAACATGCAAGCAAACTAGGGTTTACAAACCTCTCTATTGACTTAATCTATGGGGTTCCTACTCAAAGTGAAACTGCTTGGGATGAGAACTTACAAATGATTGAAAAACTAGGGGTCAATCACCTTTCCTCTTATGCTTTGACTGTTGAAGAAGGTACGCCCCTTTTTCATGAAATTAGAAAAGGCAAAGTTTCGAATATAGATGACCAACTAGCGGCAGTAAACTTTAAACAATTACAAGCTTGGGCTTCTCAACAAAGCTGGCAGCATTATGAGATTTCGAACCTCTGTAAAGCAGATAATTTCGCTATACATAACACTGCATATTGGCAAGGGGCTAGTTATTTAGGAATTGGACCGGCAGCCCATTCATTCAACGGAGTTAGCAGGCAATGGAATGTAGCCAACCTTAAGAAGTATATTGAGGCATGGGAATCTCAATCCCCCTCTTTTACAAAAGAAACACTAAGCGAAAAAGATCAATATCATGAATACCTCTTGACGGGAATAAGAACCATGTGGGGGATAAACAAACAAGATCTAGCTAATCGATTCCCAGATTTTTATCCTAATTTTGAAAAACAGCTAATGGAGATCAATCCATCTTGGATTAAAAACTTAGACCACCAACTTGTCTTAAGCGACGAGGGTATGTTCTATGCAGATGGAATAGCCTCTCATTTATTTATTGACTGAAACAAACTCTGCTGAATATGAAAGCCGTAATTCATTTAAACAACCGCGAATATCTTATTGACTTAAACGAAGGAAGATCTATCTCCACTCCTTTTTATGGAGAGAATCATTTACCTCGAGCATTTAACTCTCCAGATATAGACATTGTACCTGTTCGAAACGGAGATTGGATTGGGAGTACAACGGAAGGGGGTATTTTAAATTTTAAAAACATTTTCATTAATCCCCATGGCAACGGAACGCATACAGAATGTGTAGGTCATATTGCCACAGAGCCCTATTACATCAAAGATTGTCTCAAGCAAAGCCATCATTTAGCTCAGCTCATATCGATTAAGCCCAAAGAGCAAGATCAAGATACTTTTATTAGCAAGCAACAGCTGGAAGCCATTACATTAGAAGAAGGTATTTCCTGCATTATTATACGCACCTTGCCCAATTTAAAAGAAGATAAGATTAAGGATTGGAGTGACACCAATCCCACTTATATTAAGGCGGACGCCATTGGACATTTAGTGGAACAAGGCATTGAACATTTCATGATTGATGTTCCTTCAGTAGATCGCGAAAACGATGAAGGGAAACTACTAGCACATAAAACCTTCTGGCAATATCCTGGTGAGCAGCCCAGAACTAGAGCAACAATTACAGAAATGATTTATGCTCCAGATGAGATAAAAGACGGATCCTATATTGTTGACATTCAAGTTATCCCTTTCGCCATGGATGCCAGCCCTAGCAACATTAAGTTATATAAAGTTAAGAATTAGCTTGATTCAACATTTATTTTTAACTTGACTTTTCATTATTCGCAAAGCCATTATGTATGAATTCCTCTTTACTTTAAAACTTGTTTTCTTTTTTATTCTGCGCTACATTTTGTTTGCAGGTACCGCATTAGCAATCTTTTACCTCGTGTTTAAAAAGTTCTTTAAGAGGTATAAGATTCAAAACAAAAAGGCTGACAAAAAAGACTTTCTCCGTGAGCTATTTTATTCCATTCAAACCAATTTAGTTTTCGCAGGAACCGCTCTTTTAGTCGAGTTTGGCCCTTTAGGAGAGTACTCAAAAATTTACGCAAATATCCATGAATTCCCATTATGGTATTTACCTGTAAGCGTAGTTCTAGCCCTGCTCATTCACGACACCTATTTCTATTGGATGCATCGAACTATTCATATTGAGCCTTTGTATAGAACCTTGCATAAAACTCATCATCTTTCTACGAACCCCTCCCCCTTGGCATCTTTTGCTTTTCATGCGGGTGAATCGGTTCTAGAATCATTTATCATCATCATCGTCATCTTTTTAATACCCATTCATATCTCAATGATATTTGTGTTTACGTCCTTAAGCTTATTGATAAACGTGTACGGACATCTAGGCTTTGAAATCATGCCTAAATGGTTTAGAAAAACACCCTTATTTCAAATAGTAAATACTTCCGTGCATCACAATATGCATCATCAATATTTCAAAGGAAACTACGGCTTGTATTTTCGCTTTTGGGATAGGCTAATGGGAACGGAAAATGTAGACTATGTTTCTAATTACGAAAATGTAATAGCGTCGAGAGATAAATATTTTAATACTGATGAGTAGCTAACAACACCTCTTCAAGGCGTTCCTTTGGTAAGAACTGACTTTCTAGAACCTTTGCAAAAGGTACTGGGGTATCCAAACTTCCAACCCTTCTTACAGGACCATCTAAATATTCAAAACAGTTTTCACTAATCCAAGCAGCAATATCTGAGGCAATACTACCTGTCAGACAATCTTCATTTAACACGATGACCTTACCTGTTTTTTGAACGGTTGATTTAATTGCTTCATAATCTAAAGGGACTAAAGTACGTAAATCCAATATCTCGATACGAATGTCTGGATATTTTTCAGCCAACTCTTTTGCCCAAATCACCCCTTGACCATAAGTAACGATACTGATGTCCTCCCCTTCTTTAAGCACTTTAGCTTTTCCAATTTCTAGTGTATAATAATCGTCCGGAATATCTTGCTCAATACTTCGGTACAAGGCTTTATGCTCAAATACCATTACGGGATTGGGGTCTTCGATAGCTGCACTTAGCAATCCTTTAGCATCGTGAGCATTGCTAGGATAAACAATTTTCAATCCTGGCGTATGATAAAACCAAGCTTCATTACTTTGAGAATGAAAGGGCCCCGCGCCTACACCTGCTCCTGTTGGCATTCTAAGGGTAACATCTACTTGCTGTCCCCAGCGATAATGAGTTTTGGCTAAATTATTAATTATAGGATTGAATCCAGAAGTCACAAAATCTGCAAACTGCAATTCCACCACCGATTTAATTCCTTTGATACTTAGTCCTAATGCGGCACTCAATATTCCAGATTCACAAATTGGTGTATTACGCACACGGTCTTTGCCGAATTGATCAACAAACCCATCCGTAATTTTAAATACTCCACCATATTCGGCAACATCTTGTCCCATAATAACAAGGTCATCGAAACGTTCCATACTTTGTCGGAGTCCATCAGAATAAGCATCAACCATACGCTTAAGGCTTTGCTTCTCACTTTTGGGAAAACTTGGTATTAATGTAAATGCTTTGTACACGTCTTGTATTTCTTCTTCTAGGTTTGGAGTAATCTCGGGTTCTGCAAAAGCTTCTACCAAACCACCTTCTATTTCAGTAGTCATCGCTGCTCTCATATCAGCAATTGAATCTTCCGTCAAGAGCTTTTTCTTCAATAAGTGCGCCTCATAATTTATTAAGGGATCTTTTTTACCCCACTCTTCGAATAGCTCTTGGGGAACATATTTGATTCCTGATGCTTCTTCGTGGCCACGCATTCTAAAAGTATTACACTCAATCAATACTGGGTGTGGATTAAGGCGCATATCTTCAGCATTCATACGAATGGTTTCATAGACCTCAACTATATTATTTCCATCTATTGTGATTGCAGGGATACCATATCCTAAGCCTCTGTCAGATAATTTTTCACACTTAAACTGTTCGTTGCTTGGCGTTGACAATCCATAACCATTGTTTTCCACGACAAAAATGATGGGTAAATCCCAAACTGCAGCAATATTCAAGGCTTCATGAAAATCTCCTTCACTTGTTCCTCCATCACCGGTAAAAGCCACCGTTACTTTTTGTTCGCCCTTCAATTTACTTGCCAAGGCAATACCATCGCCTACGTTTAATTGTGGGCCTAGGTGCGAAATCATTCCAACGATATGATGTTCATTCGTACCAAAATGAAAACTTCGATCTCTTCCTTTAGTAAAACCTGATTTTTTTCCTTGCCATTGTTTAAACAACTTAGCAAAAGGGATTTCACGAGTAGTGAATACGCCTAAGTTTCTATGCAAGGGAAGGATATACTCGTCGCTTTCTAAAGCACTAGTAACACCCACAGAGATCGCTTCTTGACCAATGCCACTAAACCACTTAGAGATTCTTCCTGTGCGCAATAATTTCAGCATTTTCTCCTCGATCATTCGAGAATACAACATGTTTTTATACAAGGATAACTGGGTATCTGCCGATAAATGTTTAGATGCGTATTTCACACTGTTAAGTTTTACACAAATGTAGTATAATTTTGTAGTTGAAGAAATAGTTGACAAGCATACTTATTGATTTAAATAGCAGTGATTGGAGTCATGGCTTTCTAGTGCCCAAAGAAATTGCAAGTGTAGGAATGCGCCTAAGGAAAGGTTGTGTTTAGGGTTTCGCAGTAATAATTACATACAAGTTTAGCCCCACTCTAGTATTAAAAAGCGGTTTCATTGTTTTATCAAATATTAAGATAAAGAGATTAATTATCCGCCAAATTTACTCATCATTAAAATCAAGGATCTCCTAGAAATCAATAAATTTCACGCACTCAGCAGGTAACAGTCTAAAAAATAGACTAGTTCACTTATCTTAGCGCGATGAATCATGAGCATTACATGCAGCGCTGTTTGCAACTTGCGGAGTTAGGATTGGCTAATGCTGCTCCTAATCCGAGTGTAGGCGCGGTATTAGTGCATGATGATGTTATAATAGGAGAAGGTTATACTTCTGCCTATGGAGGACCACATGGTGAAGTCAACTGCATTCAGGATGCCAGAGCTAAACTGGCGAAAGTCCCGTCAGGAAGTATCCTTTATGTTAGCCTAGAACCTTGCTCCCATTTTGGAAAAACCCCTCCATGTAGCGACTTAATCATTAAAGAAAATATTGCCACAGTGGTAATAGCCTGTACTGACCCTAATCCATTGGTTGCGGGTAAGGGTATTCGAAAATTAAAAGATGCTGGCATTGAGGTGATAGAAAATATCTGTCAAGAAGAAGCCTTAGAATTAAACAAGCGGTTTTTTACTTTTCATCAAGAGAAACGCCCCTATATCATATTGAAATGGGCACAATCGAAGGAAGGATACTTCGCTCCTGATTCTGGCAAACAATTTTGGATTACCAATCCGAAAACCAAAGCCTTAGTTCATACTTGGCGTAGCCAAGAAATGGCTATACTTGTTGGAGCCAAAACAGTATTAGCAGACAACCCTAAGTTGAACACTCGATTGATTGAGGGAAAAGATCCTCTGCGGGTTATCATTAATACCAAGGAACAACTAAATCCAAAGAGTCAGGTATTTGAAGATGAACTTCCTACCCTCCTTTTTAGTTATGAGAAAATGGAACTGACCTCTCCAAAGGAATGGATTCCACTGAATCAAGAACAAGATGTGATTCCACAGATTTTAAATTGCTTATACACCAAAAACGTCAATTCTGTGATTGTAGAAGGTGGCGCTTTTACCTTACAACAATTCATTGATTTAGGCTTGTGGGATGAAGCAAGAATATTGACTGGCAAAAACAATCTTAAGGAAGGAATCCTTGCACCAAAAATTGAAGGCAAAATAATGGGAGAATTTAAGTTTATGGGCGACCAGGTGAACATACTAAAACAGCATCCATGATTTGGTTACTATTAAGCATTCTTAGCTCTACCGCGATCATGCTCATATTCAAATCGTTCAAGCGATTTCAGATTAGTACTTTCCATGCTATTGTGGTTAATTACTTCACCGCCATGCTTGTTGGTTTTCCATTTGTAAGTGATTGGGATGTAGTCGCAAGCAGCTACACCTCCTGGTATTACTATGCGCTAATTCTGGGTAGTTTGTTCATTGCACTCTTTTTTCTAATTGGTCGTGCGACTCAAGAACTAGGGATAAGTGTTGCAACAGTATCTATGAAACTGGGCTATGTGCTACCCATCGTCCTTGCTTTTACTTGGTATCAAGAATCGCTCTCGACCATTAAGATTATTGCCATCTTGCTAACCTTTGTAGCCGTAGTTTTAAGTTCAATGAAAGATCATGAAGAGCATCATGATTTGAGTAAAAGAAAGTGGTTAATTCTACTTCCATTAATCATTTTTATCGGAAGTGGAATCTGCGATGCTATCGTTCAATTTACAGAGAAGAAGTTTTTTCAGGAAAGCGGATTTGAAGCCTTCTTAATTATCTTATTTTTAACATCGGCAACACTTGGTTTGATAGCGGCTATTATCCATGATGTTAAGAAGGGTAAAAACAATTTCACACGCAAGAATATTATAGCTGGAATGTTGTTGGGGATACCAAATTACTTTTCTATATACTTTCTCTTTAAAGCCTTGAATTTTTATCTTAACAACAGTGCAGCGGTATTCCCAATCAACAATGTAGGGATTGTAGTAGCCTCCACCTTATTTGCCGTATTAATCTTTAGCGAAAAATTAAACCGTAAAAATGTGATTGGCTTTGTGCTTGCTATTATTTCAATAATACTAATGTCACTTGAGCACTTATTTTAGCATATCATCACCAAGCGAGGGTAATTTTGAAGATAAAGCCTCCAAGTTTTTAGCTTATGCCTTCCCCTGTTATGCAGATGAGGAGTTAAAGAAATCGCTTGAGATTGTAAAGACCCTGCATCCTAAAGCAAGCCACCACTGCTATGCTTATCGAATAGGGATTGATAAAAATAATTTCAGAGCCAATGATGATGGGGAACCCAGTGGTTCTGCTGGACGACCAATTTTAGGTCAAATAGATTCTTTTGACTTGAGCAATGTATTAATAATAGTTGTACGATATTATGGGGGAACCAACTTAGGTGTTTCCGGTTTAATTAACGCCTATAAAAAATCCGCGCATAATGCTGTAGAGCAAGCGGATGTCATAGAAAAAGAAATTGTACAAACTTGGCAGGTAAGTTGCACGTATACTGAAGTTAATGACCTGTTTAATCAACTCAAGAAAATCGGCATAGATAGCTGGAAAGAAGATTATTCAGATTTGTGTAAAATTGAGTTTATCATTCCGCTTTCTATAGTTGAAGCCCTATCTTTATGGATAGAATCTAATAAGATGAGCTATCGCGTTTTGTAATTTAACACCATCATTTTGACTAAACACAAATACATATTCCTGTTGTCCTGCATCTTGACTTTGCTAAACTTTACACCGTTAAATGCGCAAAATTTAGGAGCATACTATTCTCCTTTTGACAAGCAGCAATTAGACAAAAATATAGTCGATAAATGGACTGGTTCAGCGGATTTGATAGAAGCATTTTTGTCTAATGAAAAGTATCCTGATCTCAGTCTGGAGCAAAAATATGAACGAACAAGTTTAGGTGGTAAGCATTACACTTTTCAAGTATACTATAAAGGTCTTGCTATTGAACAAGTATTTATAAAAATACTTGTAGATAAATCTCAAGATATCCGTTTGATTCAATCCAATCTTCCCGATATTCAATTATGGAGTACGATAACTTATTCAAGGGCAAATACAGCTGAACAAAAGGTCTACTTGTTTCATGAGAATAGATTTACCCCTTGTTTGAAAGAAAGCGTGTTAGATGAAAAAACAGATACTTACGCCGAACGATTTTGGGTAAATGAATCCCTGTTTTACGAAAACAACTTAAAGTTTCATAGTGACACCACGGCTTATGCTAAAGTTTTCCAACCTGACCCATTGACGAGTTCCGGTATGAGTTATGGAGGCAATTATCAAGATGCATTTAGTTTTGATACAACTGGGCTGCTCATTCAAAACATGAATAACCCTGGAGGTAATACTATTACCGCGAATAGCACGAATTACAACTATTACGGACAAAGCTTTAATGTTCCTACAGAAAGTTACGTGAATAATTTTTCGGACCCAATCATTCGGCAAGTATTTGAATCTATATTCCTAAATGGGCAAGGAGTAGTTATTGGGTTCAACACAGCAATTACAAATGATGTTTCTTCTTATGTTACTTCAATTACCATAGAGGATTACAATTATCCTGCTCTCGAGCAAGAACTTGTTTGGGGAACAATGCCTGTAGATTTCTCAGGCGGCAATTTTAATTTATCCAACAGCTTTTTCATCATCAGTGAGTTTAGTGCGCCTTTTACTAATCCAAACTCAAGCTTCACTGATACTTTTAATTTTAATCGAAGCCAAATCGATTTTGAAGATGTAAATGCTTTCTATCATTTAAACAATTTTAAAGCCCATTGGGAAAGTTTAGGCTTTACCGATCTAGCAAGTGAAGTCATTCTTATTGATGCGCATGGCAACAATGGGGCAGATAATTCCTTCTTCACCCCAACATCTCCTCCTCGTTTGGTTTTTGGACAAGGCGGTGTGGATGATGCAGAGGACGCTGATGTGCTTATTCATGAATATGGACACGCAATTAGTGCTTTCGCTTCTCCTAGCACCAACGTGGATAGTGAAAGAAGAGCATTGGATGAAGGTTTTGGCGATTATTTAGCAAGCTCCTATTCCAAGCAATATTCCAATTTCAATTCAAACGATGTTTTTTCTTGGGATGGTCACAATGAGTTTTGGTCGGGAAGAATTAGTAATTCAAACAAAACTAAATTAGATATCTCCTCTAGTGAGAATATCTATTTTAACGGGGAAGTATGGTCTACCACTCTCAACGATTTGTATACTGAGCTAGGAGCAGTTGTTACAGATAAGCTAGCTATTGAAGTGATGTATTACAATATGCCGAATACCACTATTAGCCAAGCAGCAAGAAATTTATTCTTAGCAGACACCCTTATCTATAACGGCATCCATTCTTGTGAGATATTTGATGTGCTTTTTACACGTAAATTCCTTCAAGGGAGCTGCACTGATTTTTATACAGGGTTAAGACCTTCACACTCCCTAAACAAAGGCGTTCAGTTGTTAAACACTTATGGATTTACCAATTACAATCAAGACCTTACCTTACTCTTTGAAGGAGCAAACTATGCGAATAGTCAACTCCAAGTATTTAATGTAAGTGGCAAACTAATTAGGCGTCAAAATATTGAAGCCAATTCCGAAAAACTAAACTTCCCAGATTTGCCAGGTGGAATTTATCTCATAGAAGTTCGAACTGATGAGCAAATTTATAGGTTTAAAGTATTAAAAAATTAACACCCATGTTGAGCCCTATTGAACAAGAATATATTGAAGAATTTGAGCTATTTGATGATGCCATGGATAAATATGAGCACATCATTAGTATTGGCAACGAACTGCCCCCTTTAGATGAGCAATACAAGCGAGATGAGCTCCTGGTGAAAGGATGCCAAAGTAAAGTATGGCTGCGTACATTTGAAGCTAATGGGAAAGTTTATTTTGAAGCGGACAGCAACACGGTTATAACCAAAGGAATTATTGCCATGCTAGTTAAGGTGCTTTCTGATTTATCCCCAAAAGAAGTCGTTGACCACCCTTTAGAGTTTATAAAAGCTATCCAACTTCACGAGCATCTAAGCTCTCAGCGTAGTAATGGATTAACAGCGATGATAACACAAATGAAAAAATTTGCTGAACAATACATCTAAGTCCATCCAATGAAAAAAATATATTACCTCAAGACTTGTAGCACTTGTCAACGAATTCTTAATGAAATAGACGCCGTAAATAATAGCTTCGAACTCCAGAATATTAAAGAAGACAAAATCACTCCTCAGCAATTAGAAGAGATGCAAAAACTTTCCGGCTCATATGAGGCATTGTTTAGTCGCACGGCTATGAAATATAAAGCCCTTAATCTGAAAGAAAAGAATTTGACAGAGGAAGACTACAAAAATTATATCCTTGAGGAATACACTTTCCTTAAGCGCCCTGTAAGTATTATCCAAGATCAAATCTTTATAGGTAATAGTAAAAAGCTTGTAGGGGCTTTAAAATCAGCTATTTGATTTATGGCAATCTTATGACATTGCAATAGAGCTAATCTTTCTTGAAGTTCGTTTAGTAGGTATTACTTAACTAGTAATATCACATTATGAACTCAGTTAAAATAATTTTTAGCCTTGCATTTCTTAGTATTATACTAGCGTCATGCAGCAAGGAACAAGCCACATTTGAAACAAACTTTAGTGGATTGGAAGACCTAGGACCCAATTTTAAATACGAAGGATGGTTAATTGTGAACGGCAATGCCAAGTCTGCAGGAATTTTTACCGTAGACGCTTCTGGAGTAGTATCTGAATCCTCCTTTGAAATCAAAGAAAGTGATTTAAACAATGCAGATCGTTATGTACTGACCATCGAACCTTTTCCAGACAGTGATGCAGGAGCAAGCTCTGTGCATATATTAGCGGGTGATTTTAGTGGAAACACGGCTAATCTAAGTGTTGGTCACGGAAGCGCAATAGGTACAGATTTTAATACAGTAACAGGTTCATACATTTTAGCAACTCCTACAGACGGCCCAGCAACTAATGAGAACAGCGGAGTATGGTTCTTGGACCCTAGTGGACCTTCTGCTTCATTAGATTTACCTACCCTCAATGGAGGATGGCAATATGAAGGCTGGGCGGTGATTAATGGACAAGCTATTTCTACCGGCACATTTTTAGATCCGAACGGAATAGATAGAGGCAATCCTTTTAGTGGAACGACTGGCTCAGCTCCACCTTTCCCTGGAGAAGATTTTTTATTAAATGCGCCTAGCGGATTTAGTTTTCCAACTGATTTATCTGATGGAACTATTGTAATTTCAGTGGAGCCACTTCCAGACAACAGTGCTGCACCATTTACATTAAAGCCACTTGTGGGAGCTGTACCAACGGCTGCGGTTAGCGGAACTTCTTATACTTTAACAAATAATGCAAGCGCAACCAGCCCTACTGGATCAATTTCTAGATAGACTAACTCTATAGTTATAAAAAGGGGCTCATTAAAATGAGCCCCTTTTTTATTAGTGTTATTCTAATTGAGTTAACTTTTTAGTTTACCAAACATCTTAAAGAGAAACTTATCTAGCCATGTTGGCTCAAAGTCTGATGCATGGTGATGCCCAATTTCAATTAGGAAATTCATGGCTTGTGGATAATCATCTTCTTTGACAAAAATCTTAACCCCATTCAAGCTTCCAGAAGAGAACTCTCTTAAAGCGTTGATGTGCTCATCTCTAATATGCGTAACAATGCCAATGTGTTCTAGCTTATTTCGAACCATAGACATTTCTATCTCATTTGAAAATGAGGCTATTTGAACTAATTTTTTCATCGTAAGGCCTGCTAATGTAATAAGAATATTAGTTATAATGTTCCTCTATTAGCTTGTTCTCTTTCAATTGATTCAAATAGAGCTTTAAAATTTCCTTTTCCAAAAGACTGCGCACCTTCTCTTTGGATGATCTCAAAAAACATAGTAGGTCTATCTTGAACTGGTTTTGTGAAAATTTGTAAAAGATAACCTTCCTCATCTCTATCTACCAAGATATTTAATTCCTTTAATACCGCCACATCTTCTTTAATATCTCCAACTCGGTCTAATAAATCGTCGTAGTAGGTGCCTGGAATTTCCAAGAACTCCACTCCTCTTCGTCTTAACTCACCTACCGTATAGATAATATCCTTGGAAGCTACAGCAATATGTTGAACACCCGCACTTTGATAGAAATCAATATACTCTTCAATTTGCGATTTTTTCTTTCCTTTGGCTGGTTCGTTAATTGGAAATTTCACATAGCCATTTCCATTACTAACCACCTTACTCATTAATGCGGTATACTCCGTAGAAATATCTTTATCATCAAAAGTTAGTAATAAGCCAAAGCCCATTACATCTTCATAAAATTTAACCCAATCATTCATTTTGCCTAACTCTACATTTCCCACACAGTGGTCGATATATTGAAGACCAATAGGTTTCACTTCAAAGGTAGAAGCCTTTGCCTCAAAGCCGGGCATGAATGGACCGCTGTAATTTTTACGTTCAATAAACTTATGAATAGTCTCTCCGTAGGTTTGAATTGCAGAAACCACTACTTCTCCAAATTCATCTTTAAGCACTGTAGGTTCTTGAACACTTACGGCACCTCTATCTGTTGTTTCTTTCCAACTATGTGTTGCATCATCTACCCAAAGGGCCAATACTTTCACACCATCACCATGCTTTGCCAAATGTGCATTGATTGGATTCTCAGGAGTTAATGCTGAAGTAATAAGCAAACGTAATTTCTCTTGTTGCAAAACGTAAGAAGTTTGTGCTTTGTTTCCAGTTTCTAAACCAGAATAAGCAACTACGTTAAATCCAAAAGCGGCTTGATAATAATATGCTGACTGCTTAGCATTTCCAACATAAATCTCCACGTGATCTGTACCTAAAAGAGGTAAAAAATCTTGAGCATCAACCAATTTATTTTCATTTCCTGAAACAGTTCTTTCCATAGTTTTGTTATATTAATTCTATGAACAAAGTTACAAAAAAAATCAAGACTATTGGTCTATTGCTTTTCATTTGGTAAGCTCTCTAAGCGCTGTATGGGGTCAAGAAAGCTATGATTTAAACGGAGTATTTGAAGGTGGACACGTGGAATTTAGCATAGATGACCCCAAGGACAGTTCAGTCTATTTTTACAAAATCGACCTTGTTCAGATAGTACCCGAGTAACAGGTAAATCTTTCATTTACAATGATAATGGATATTATGCGGTTGTTCAGTTACGAGGACTCCTGATTGAAAATGAATTTTACTTTGAAGAGTTTGGAACAAAGTTTTCCGATTGATCTATCTTTCAAACCAGATGGCAGGTATATCGTAGAATTGATTGTTGATTGCACCTTGTATACTACAGAACTCTGGAAAGGAAAATTTTAAGGCCGTTCCAAATTTAAACTTCATCGTCCTCCCATTTTTTAACAATTCTTTTTTCTTATTGCAAATCTTTTTCTGCAATTTTATGGAAAGCGATGTGCATTTGCATCCTTAGATTGAACTTAAACACAGTAAATATGAAAAATATCAAACTCTTTACCGCTGCTTACCTTGTATTCTTTGTCTTGTTTACCAGCTTTGTTTTTGCGCAAAGCAGTAATGATTTGACCGGTGTGTTTGAAGGTTTAAGAAAACAATACGACCCACATCATCGAACTTTCATCCAAGAATTTCAATATAAGTATGACTTGAAGCAAGATGGCGATCAGGTATATGGTGTTTCTACTATATTCAGTGAATCAGGTGATTATGCTGATGTAAAGATTAGAGGAATGGTTGTAGGTGATAAATTCTATTTTGAAGAGTATCAGATTATTGATGAAATCAAATCTCCATATAGTGTTTGGTGTTATAAAACAGGCGAGTTGAATATTACCAGAGAAAACGGAATGGTGATGTTGTCTGGCGAAACGCAAAGCTACATGAGTAATTATGGAGCTCCTTGTACAGGTGGTTATACAGAAATTCTTAAAATGGATGATAGCGATGCTCCAATAAAAGATGCGAGTAAATTGCAAGATGCGCATATGCGTGTGGACTTATATCCCAATCCAACCGAGGGAGAAGCTCAGATTTATTTTGAGCTAAACAAAAAAAATAAAGTTAAAGTAGAGTTGTTTGATTTGTCAGGAAGATTAATTGCGACTCCTTTAGATGGTTCTTTAGGAAAAGGAATCCATCAAACTATGGTTAATGTAGAAAAAGAAAGCACTGGTTTATTCATCGTCAAGTTAACAGTTGGCGACCAGTTCTATTCTAAAGAATTAATTAAGACTGCTAAGTAATCTTAGCAAAGCCCTCTCATATAGAAAGTCATCTAGTCCCGATAGGTATCGGGACTAGATGACTTTTTTAGTATTTCTTATTCTAGTAGACTAGATTACTAATCTACTAATTCCCTATTTTTGCCTAATGAATAAGAAAGAGAAGGTTGATTTCGTCATTAATACCTTGGAGGGCTTGTACCCTAAGACGCCGATACCTTTAGACCACAAAGACAATTTCACCTTATTGGTAGCTGTGCTCCTCTCTGCGCAATGCACGGATGTGAGAGTCAATAAGATTACCCCAAGCTTGTTTGCTTTAGCAGACAACCCTTATGACATGGCTAAACTCAGTGTTGAAGAGATTAAGGGAATCATTAGACCTTGCGGACTTTCACCAATGAAATCCAAGGGCATTCATGGCTTATCAAATATGATCATCAAGCTGCATAATGGCAAAGTTCCCAATACTTTTGAAGCTTTGGAAGCCATGCCTGGTGTAGGACATAAAACAGCGTCAGTTGTTATGAGTCAAGGCTTTGGTGTTCCCGCTTTTCCCGTTGATACGCACATCCATCGTTTAATGTATCGATGGACCTTAACCAATGGGAAAAACGTAGTTCAAACTGAAAAAGATGCTAAACGATTATTTGCTGAAGAACTCTGGAATAAGCTACATCTTCAAATTATCTTTTTTGGAAGGGAATTTTGTCCAGCAAGAGGTCATGATCCATTGACCTGTCCAATTTGTAAGGAGATAGGACGAAAAGAAATGTTTAAGTAATCAATTACAAATTGACAATTACGAACTGGTAAAGCATTGACTTGTCCTTTATTGAATCGGATTTACTCTTTGTTATAAAAAGAGGCTAGAAAAAGTGCATTGAAAAAGGCAAAAGAAACCATTCCCATTTGAGTTTGCCATAAGGATTCTGACATCATATAAATCAGAATGATACTGACGTATACGAAGTACAATTTATTCTTCTCCATGAATGCTTTGAGAAAGGAATATGCCATAAACAATACGAGTAATAAGAAACCAAAAAAGCCAGTTTCCAAGAAAGACTCTAAAAACTGGTTCTGCGCATTATAGCCTTGCGTGATACCGCGTTGATAATTGATTTGTACAAAAGCCTCTTTTAAAGATTCTGTTGAATTACCAATACCCGTTCCAAACCAGAAATTCTCTTTAATCAGTTTAACGCTTTCTTGCCAAACTATTATTCTAGAATCCAATGCTTTCAGCATGAAATCTTGACTAAATAGACCTAAGCTCATCGCTACGAGTAGACTGATCACAGAAAATATAAGCATGACAATTCTGGCTGTTTTTTTATTCTTAAGCATATTAAAAATAGCCGTTAACAAGGCTATAATTAAAACTAAGAACCCAACTTTAGAACTACATAAGACCACCATGAAGATGAAAAACATCAGCATAATCCAATAGGAAATTCTCCATTCCTCACGTTTCAGGTATTTATAGTTATTGCCTAAAAATAGGATAGCTAAATTGTAATATAATGAATGCGTAACCGGGTTGGCCTTTACATTACTTAAAAGATTTTTATAAGTAAAACCTTCCCATCCCTTAATGGGGAATTCCACAAAAGATTGCATCAAGATATAAATGCCAAACCCCATACATCCCGCTATAAAAGCTGTCAGTAAAACCCTCGGTTTTATTTGAATGATCTTCTCAAATTGGAACATACTAATCCAATAGATAAAGAGCAATAAGTATATGGAGAATTTATGCCAATCTCCCGTAGTTTGAATGAAGCGATGATGGAAAACTGTATACCCTAAAAGTATAAAGATTAAGATTGAATATGGATGCTTCAAAAAAGGCACAAGTTTACTTTTTAGCACTTCACCAAATCCTTTTCTATACACAATGATATTTCTAATTACCAAAGCCAAAAATGAAAACACTAAGATGATGGTGGGTATACTTGTAGATACTCGATGAAAGGGAATAGAGATTACTAATAGGAAAATACTAATTGCAAATGAGTATTCAATAAACACGGGGTGGTCTAATTCTTGAGAAAGATTTTGGAGACTATTGAACATAGTCTTCTTATTCACCTTTCTTCGATACTTACTAAACACCAAGAAATCTAATGCCATTAGGAATGCCACACAAATAGAGAAGGTAATAAGAATTACCGCAATGCTTCCTAGGTCTTGAGCTGCCAATGCCGAAAGTATAAGTAAAATAGCCAATCCAAACAATAAGAGTGAAGCTTCAGCGTGAGAAAATCCAATTCTTAAGAGCAAATGGTGCACGTGATTTCGATCGGCTTTAAAGGGCGACTTAGCCAAATAGTAAGGACGTAAAAAGAACAAGCGCAGGGTGTCAGCAATTGGAATAGCCATGGCTGCCAATGCTATACCCACTTCAGCATTGCATTTGGTGAGCACTAGACTGTTATAACCCGTGTAAGTTTTGATAAAAGTAAATGCAAAAATTACCGCTAGCAGTCCAATAATCATAGATCCATTATCGCCTAGAAAAACGATAGTCTTAAACATGTTATACCTTAAAAAGACAAAGAGCGCTGCTAAAATACTTAAGGTCAGGATGAAATAATTCATCAAGCCCGCACTATACAACCACATACCAAGGAAACCTATGGCAACGATACCTAAAAGGGCTGCTAGTCCATTAATGCCATCCACTAAATTGAAGGCGTTTATGGCAAAGACGATCATGACGATACACAACAACTGTCCGATAATATACGGCAATCCAAAAAGCGTCATGTATTCTGCAAAATGGACATCCCCTAGAAAAACTAGTATCGCGGCAACACCAAATTGGCCTATAAACTTTTGGAGGGCGTTCATCGGATACTTGTCGTCTACCAAACCCAAAACAAATATGCCCGTTACGCCTATAAAAACTCCCAAGGTAACAACAGAAGGTGTTGGTATAATAAAAGCAGCCAAGTACGCTATAGCAAAGGCGATGTAGACTAACCAACCACCAATAGGAGGAATGCTATCCTTATGTCGCTTACGACCATTTCCCCTATCTAGATAATCAATACTATTGGCATAAGCGATAAAGCCTGGAAATGCTAAATAACCAACGGTAAGAATAAGAAATGGTATGATTAACAAGCAATAGCTCAAAGTGAATAATTTCGAGCAAAGATATATATTAATGATTGAAGCTATGAGCAATGCAACACAATTACTTATGTAAAGGAATTTATAATGCTATCAATAGGTTTATCCGTTCTTTTATTCAGTTGTAATGGTGTAGCCTTCAGCACTCGTGTTGAAGGCTTTTTATTAAAACCTCACTAAGTTCGGCTTATTCCCCATCACCTCATCAATCTTATCCATGACTTCAGTAGTTAGTTTGGGTAAGACTTCCAAAGACTTTAAGTTTTCTTCTAGCTGATGAGTTTTAGTCGCTCCTAATATGACTGAACTCACATTAGGGTTTTTCAAGCACCAGGCAATTGATAGATTGGTTAAACTTACTCCTAAGTCTTGAGCCATGTTGTTGAGGGCTTTAACTTTTTCTTGGTTTTCGGGCGACCAAACCTTGTCTTTGATCCAAGATAAGGATTCGATTTCCATTCTACTTCCTGCTGGAATACCTTTTAGATATTTACCAGTTAAAACGCCTGACGCTAATGGACTCCAAATGGTGGTTCCCATGCCGTAATTTTTAAACAAGGGTAGGTAGTCTTTTTCAAGTTTCGTTCTCTCAAATAGATTGTATTGTGGTTGCTCCATACTTGGGCCAATTAGATTATATTTCTCTGCTACCAAATGCGCTTCTGTGATTTGTTGAGCATTCCATTCGCTTGTTCCCCAATATAAAATCTTTCCTTGTTGAATGAGGTTGTGCATCGTCCAAACGGTTTCCGAAATTGGAGTAAACTCATCTGGGCGATGACAATAGAACAAATCCAGATAATCAACCTGCAAACGTCGAAGTGCCGCATGGCAAGCTTCCACAACATGTTTACGCATCAAGCCCTTTTGATTGGGTAAGTCGCCTCCCCAAAAAACCTTACTCGAAACTACATAAGTCGATCTATCCCAATTCATCTTGTTCAGGATGTCCCCCATTACTTCTTCACTCTTGCCAGATGCATAAGCTTCCGCATTATCAAAAAAGTTGACCCCATTATCATAAGCCATCTGCATCAACTTCTCGCTTGTATTGTCTTGGATTTGACTACCAAAAGTCACCCATGAACCAAATGACAAGGCACTTAATTGCAAACCAGAATTCCCCATTCTTCTATATTCCATCTTCTTTATATTTAGTTTAACTTGTTTTTAACAACTTTTTATCTTCTATTGCGGTTTAGAACTTTAATTGATACAATTATAATCTTATTTTTGCGGAGTATGTTCGAATTTACAAAAGAAAAAACAAAGCAATTACTAAGTATAGAATCATACCAAGACTTCTTTGAAAAGGTAAGCAAAAAAGAAATCGTTGAAGTGCCTTACGATGAAGATGCTTTTTTCCTGTACACCGAGGCTAACTTTAAACGTAGCGTAAAGATTCGCAACAAAGTAGAACTAGACAAAAAATTATATAATGAACTTAATGAAGGCACTGAAAATTGGACATGGATTCTAATTACAGAACCTTGGTGTGGAGATGCTTCGTTCATCCAACCGGTTATCGAAGCGATTTGCATAGCAGGAAATATCGATTTGAAAGTAGCTTTAAGAGACAAAGAAGAAGATTTAATGAATGCCTACTTAACGAATGGGGGTAAGTCCATTCCGAAACTGGTCGTTATCGATGAAAATTTTCAAGAAGTGTTTCATTGGGGACCAAGACCTGCAGAACTTCAACAATTAATTAAAGATTTGTTAAATAGTGGCGGTTCAAACGATGAAAAATTGAAATTGGCACATGTATGGTATAGGAAACATGGTAATGAGACTATACAAAAGGAATTATTAGGATTAATCAAGAAAAACAAATAGCGTGAATAGTAAAATAGCAAAGACCTCTGAAATCAAAGTAAAAGTTGGTTTAGATGAAAATAATGTTCCTATAGACTTGAAGTGGATGGCCTCAGATTCAGAACATCAAAATTTAAACGATTGCAAGTCAGTAAATATGTCTATTTGGGATCCTGTTGAGAACAATTCTCTAGGTATTAACATATGGACAACTGATATGCGCGTTGAAGAAATGCATTCTCATTATTTCCGAACCTTGATGAACATGACTAATAGTTATATTCAAGCCACGAAAAACCCATTTGCACAAAAACTAATGCAACAATTTTGCGAAGATTTATCTAAGCAAACTTCCGATTGGGAGGAAGAAAAAGAGAAAAAATAATTGTAGAATTTAATTACTTATTACTATGAAGAATATAATATTATTGATAACAGCTCTTCTTCTAAGCGCTAACTTATCTGCTCAAAAGGGCGGACACAAAATCACCTTTAGTGTTCCTCAATTGGCTAATCAAGAAATGTATCTAGCCTATCATTATGGCACTAAACAATACATCAGTGATACGCTAATGTTTGATGGCAAAGGTAAATTGACCGTTGAGGGAGATGAAAAGCTTCATAATGGAGTGTATCTAGCTGTTTTTCCAAAACTGAAAAATAAGTACTTCGAGTTCTTGATTAAGAATCAATTTTTCGGTGCTGAATTGTTAGACACCAACCAAGTTAACTCTCCCACTTTCACCAATTCTACGGATAACGACGTTTTCTATAAAGACATGAAAGAGATGGTTGAGTTAAGAAATCAATCTATAGTTTTGGAAGGTAAAATTAAAACTGGCAATTTACTTGAGCAACCTGCTCTTAAAGAACAACTTAATAAAATCAATGTAGACTTTACCGATAAGCGTATCAAACTCATAGAAAACAACCCTGAGTTGTTTTATAGTGATTTACTAGGGATGTTGAGGGAAATTGAAATCCCTGAGTCACCTGTGGATGAAAATGGTGAGGAAATCAATGAAAACTTTAAGTTTTACTATTTCAAAAACCATTATTGGGATTACACCGATTTTAGTGAAGAAGGAATTATCAGGACGCCTGTTCTAAGTAATAAGCTTAGCGACTACTTTGATAAGTATACTGTCAAAACCCAAGATTCTATAATTCACTCTTGTGATATCATACTAGAGAATGCCCAAGCAAATGAAAAAGTTTTCCAATATGCTTTAGTGACTTTGGTCAACAAATATGCAAACAGTAAAGTAATGGGCGATGATGCCGTTTATGTGCATTTAGTGAAGAATTACTATGAATCCGGCTTAGCTTCTTGGATCGATGAAGCGCAATTAGGTAAAATGAAAGAGCGTAGAGAAGCCATTGAGCCGCTTTTGATTGGTAAAACCTCTCCCAACTTATCACTAAGAGATACTTCAATTAATAAGTTCTATAGCCTACATGACATTAAAACGGATTATACCATTCTTTATATTTGGGATCCAGATTGCGGACACTGTAAAAAGGTGACACCGAAATTAGGTGATTTTTACAAAAAACATATTGACGAAAGCCTAAATGTCTACGCCATTACCACTTCAAATATTGAAGAGCTTGACGATTGGAAAGACTTTATTAAAAAGCATTCATTAAATTGGATTAACGTTAGTGATCTTTATCATCAAACCAATTTTAGAACTATCTATGATGTGACTAGTACGCCTCAAATTTTTGTACTAGATAAAGACAAGAAGATTATTGCTAAACGAATAGCCGTTGAACAGTTAGAGAACTTCTTTCATCAGTACCTTAAAAATAATGATGATGAGAACTACAAAGACTTTGAATTCAAAGAAGAAACTACAGATGGCCAAGAAGAACATAGCGACGATGATGGACATGATCACTAGTGAGTTCGTTGATTAGTGAGTTAGCTCACTAGAGAATTAGTTGCATATACTAAAGCGATGCCATCCCTTTGAGGGCTGGCATCGCTTTTTACCTTATAGTCATTTCGACGAAAGGAGAAATCTATTGTCTAAGTGAGGATACTTAGTTTTAATAAGAACGTCACGAGTTTAATAATTACAATACCAATTCGTGTTTTATAAAGTAATTTTCCCTTTACAAAACAGAAGTTTTCTCTCTCTGTTAGAATTGACCTTCGCGATTAAATTTTTACTTAAGCTAGCGACTGCTTGGTTTTTACTCGATACAGTAAACCCAAACCAATAAGCACACCTAATAAGCTGAGCCATTGTGTATTGCTCAGAGGTCCGTAATACGTACTGCTATCTTTGAAAAACTCCAAGAGCATACGCCCACCTAACACGACGATAAGGAACAATGCGCTAAACAGCCCTATTGGCGGGTTTTTCTTCTTGTAAATCACCCAAAACAAGGCAAAACAAGCAAACAACCACAATGCTTCATATAATTGAACAGGGTGTCGAGGAATTTCTTTTGCATCAGTTAGCGGGAAAATAACTGCCCAAGGCAATTCACTAGCCTTACCATACAATTCACTATTAATGAAATTGCCTATTCGAACCAGTCCTCCAAGCAGCGGCATAACCATAGCTGATCGTTCTAAACTCCAAGCAAATGAAAATTCTGTATGATAATGTGCAAAGAGTAATAAGGCTAGAACAACCCCTATCATAGCACCATGACTGGAGAGTCCTCCATTCATAATTTCAAACATGACCATTGGTCGCGCTATAAACTGATCAAAGTGATAGTAAAGTACGTCAAAAATTCGGGCACCCAAAACTGCGCCTATGAATACATATTGAATGTATAAAGTTACCTTCTCAACATTCTTATCCTCATTTTTGAAAACCTTAACACCTATGAAATAGGCCGTCAAAATAGATAGAGACCAGGTTAAACCATACCAACTAATTTGCAATAAACCGAAGTCAACTGCAATTGGGTTTGGACTCCAAACGAAGTATTCTTGCATATCTGCTTATTTGATAAATGGAAAGTTCTTTCCAGGATAGTACGCCATTTCACCTAACTCTTCTTCAATACGAAGTAATTGATTATACTTGGCCATTCTATCTGTTCTACTTGCAGATCCTGTTTTAATTTGCCCAGTATTTAAGGCAACAGCTAAATCTGCAATAGTTGTATCTTCTGTTTCACCTGAGCGATGACTCATCACAGAAGAGTATTTATTTCTAGCCGCTAGATTCACTGCATTTATCGTTTCAGTTAAAGTTCCAATTTGATTCACCTTAATCAATATGGAATTGGCTATATTTTCATCAATTCCTTTTTGTAAGCGCTCTGTGTTTGTAACGAATAAATCATCCCCTACTAATTGGATCTTATCTCCTACTTTTTCAGTTAATGACTTCCATCCTGCCCAGTCATCTTCATCCATTCCATCTTCGATAGATATAATTGGATACTTCTCACACCAATCGGCCCAGTACGTAGCCATTTCTTCACTACTTAGTTTTCGTCCGTCTGACTTATGAAAGTGATATACCCCCTCTTCTTTAATGTAGAATTCAGAAGCGGCAGCATCCATAGCAATCCAAACATCTTCCCCGGCTTTGTATCCAGCTCTTTCGATAGCTAGTAAAACAGTTTCAATTGCTTCTTCATTACTTTTAATGTTTGGAGCAAATCCTCCTTCATCACCTACATTAGTTGAATAGCCTTTTTCTTTCAATACACTTTTCAAATGATGAAATATAGAAACGCCCATGTGCAAGGCTTCACTAAAAGAATCAGCACCAAATGGCATAACCATGAATTCCTGAAAATCGATGCTGTTATCTGCATGTGATCCTCCATTTAAAATATTCATCATTGGTACAGGAAGCGTATTCGCATTAACCCCACCGATATAACGAAATAAACTTTGATTAGAAGCCATTGCTGCTGCTTTAGCACATGCTAAAGAGACGGCAAGAATAGCATTCGCTCCAAACCTACTTTTGTTTGGCGTACCATCGGCATCAATCATTATTTGATCGATTAAGTTTTGTTCAAAAACATCCACACCAATTAATAAGTCGGCAATAATATCTTGCACATTATCGATAGCACCTTCTACACTTTTACCTAAGTAATAGTCTTTATCATTATCTCTTAATTCTACCGCTTCGTGAATTCCCGTAGAAGCACCACTTGGAACAGCTGCTCGACCAAAAAATCCACCCTCTGTGTAAACATCAGCTTCAATAGTTGGGTTACCCCTAGAATCTAAAATTTGTCTTGCTATAATATTAACAATAGTACTCATAGGTATGGTTTTATATTAACTCATTAAGCTTTCGAACTGCTCAAATAAATAGCGTGAATCTTGAGGTCCGGGTGATGACTCAGGGTGATATTGCACAGAGAATGCCTTTTTGTTTTTTATACGGATACCTTCAACGGTATCATCATTCAAATTAACATGCGTGATTTCCACTTGGTCATTGGATTCAATATCATTTCTATTCACTTCGAAGCCATGATTTTGTGAAGTGATTTCACATTGACCTGTCAATAAATTTTTAACTGGGTGATTTAAGCCTCTATGCCCATGGTGCATCTTATACGTAGAGACCCCATTAGCAAGTGCCAATACTTGATGCCCTAGACAAATTCCAAATAATGGTTTGTCAACTGCCATTATACTTTTTGCTGTTTCTACCGCATAGTTTGCAGCTGCTGGGTCACCAGGTCCATTTGAAATAAAATATCCATTTGGATTGAAAGCGCTCATCGTTTTGAAATCAGTTTTTGCTGGAAACACTTTTACATAGAAATCTCTTTCTAACAAGCAATTCAATATGTTTTGCTTTATTCCCAAATCCAATACTGCTACTCGATACTTCGCATTTTCATTTCCTAATGTATATGCTTTATCCGTAGTTACCGCTGATGCTAACTCTAAGCCATCCATATTTGGCGCTTTAGCCAGTTCTTTCTTCAACAGCTCCACAGTATCTAATTCTGAAGAGATAATACAATTCATTGCTCCCTTACTTCGAACATCCATAACTAAGCCTCTCGTATCAATATCTGAAATTCCTACAACATTATGATCTTCAAGAAAATCATTTAATGAAGTATTGGCCTGAAGTCGAGAAAATTTGTTGGAAAACTTTTTACATATCAGTCCAGAAATTTGTGCATTCTTAGATTCCATGTCAGCATCCATTGCCCCATAGTTTCCAATATGCGTATTGGTCATGATAATCATTTGTCCATAATAAGAAGGATCTGTAAATACCTCTTGATATCCAGTCATTCCGGTGTTAAAACAAATCTCTCCAAAAGCAGTCCCTTTGCGGCCTATAGCTTTTCCTTCAAAAAAAGTGCCATCTTCTAATAGTAAGTATGCTTTTTTATTTTCCATATATCTTAGATTGTGGCGAAATTAATGCAAATATTACTTGTTTTAAAAAATGTTATCAAGAGGATATAAACAAAAAATAGTGCCAAGTACTAAGTAGCTAGTATAGCGCATTGAAAGCTGGGGAATTTCATTGCTCACAGTAATATTAAGTCGACTCCAACTTGTCTTAGCGTCTAGCTAAGACGCTTTACTAAATTACTATTGCATTCAAAGTAGTAGTAGCAGTAGCAGCGAGACATTACTACTAGATAATAAAAAGCAATCTATTATAAGTCCAGGTTACCTTCGTAGAGAATGCTGCGTTTGTTCGTTCCGCATAATCTCACCATGAGGTTTTGGGTTGAAAACAAAAAAGGGATAAGCTTTGGCTTATCCCTTTCGTATAGTTTAAAGAAGACTAATCTTACTCCGCTTTCGTTTCGTCATCACTAGCTTTATCTTCAGCGGGAGTCTCCTCCGCTATTTCTTCAGCCGGTGCTTCTTCTTTTACTTCTTCTACTTTCGCTTCTGGAGCTGGAGTAGTTGCTTTCTTTTTACCACCTCTACGGCTTTTCTTCTTATCTGGCTTGCTATCTTCAGATTGTGTGTAGATATCGTTGAAATCAACGAACTCTATCATCGCCATATCAGCATTATCACCAGCTCTTTGATCTGTTTTGATAATTCTCAAATAACCACCTGGACGGTCACCTACTTTAGGAGCAATTACATCAAACAACTCTTTAGAAGCTTCTTTACCTAAAGAATTACTTCCTAAGTAACTGTATACAGTTCTTCTGTTGTGTGTATCGTTATTCTTAGCTTTAGTTATAACTGGCTCTAAGTAAACTCTAAGTGCCTTAGCTTTAGCTACAGTAGTGAAAATTCTCTTATTCAATATAAGAGAAGAAGACATGTTCTCAAACATCGCCTTTCTATGGGCTGTCTTTCTACTTAACTTGTTTATTTTATTCGCGTGTCTCATTACTTCAAATATATATAGTAATTAATCTATTAATTTTCGTCCAATTGGTATTTTGAAATATCCATTCCAAAACTTAAGCCTTTCTCAATCAACATAGCTTCTATCTCAACTAATGATTTCTTACCGAAGTTTCTAAACTTCAATAAATCATTCGTGTTGAATTTCACTAATTCTTCAAGGCCATTTATTTTAGCAGCTTTCAAGCAGTTATATGCTCTTACTGATAAATCTAAATCTTCTAAATTCGTTTTAAGCAATTTTCTCATTTGTAAAACGTGCTCATCAACGATATCATCAACTTTATTCTCAGAGGTATCGAAAGTGATATTCTCATCAGATATAAGCATTAAGTGTTGAATTAAGATTCGAGCTGCTTCTTTAACTGCTTCTTCTGGGTGGATTGTTCCATCAGTAGTAACATCTAACATTAACTTCTCGTAATCTGTTCTTTGCTCAACACGTGTGTTTTCGATGTTATATTTCACATTCTTGATAGGAGTGAATACTGCATCTAAAGGAATAAAACCTACAGACGTTTCAGCAAACTCATGCTCTTCAGCAGCTACATAACCTTTACCTCTTTGAATGGTGATTTCCAATTCTAAAGATACAACAGGCTCTAAGTTACAAATCACTAGATCTGGATTCATTACTCGGTAAACATTTGTATGTTTCTCGATATCACCAGCTGTGAATGTTTCTTTGTCTTTAATCGTAATAAAAATCTTATCAGATGCATTTTCATCATCCATAATTTTTTTCAAACGCACTTGCTTAAGGTTTAGAATGATTTCAGTTAAATCTTCTAGTACACCTCTTATCGTAGAAAACTCATGATCCACACCACTAACTTTAACGCCTGTAATAGCCGTACCTTCTAATGATGACAACAATACTCTTCTTAAAGCATTACCTACTGTTACACCAAATCCTGGCTCTAAAGGTTTGAACTCGAAAGTACCTTCAAAGTCATTTGCTTTTTGAAGAACAATTTTATCAGGTTTTTGAAATGTTAATAATCCCATCTAGTTTTCTTTTTTTATATATTATTTAGAATATAATTCTACAATTAATTGCTCATTAATATTTTCTGGAATTGCCTCTCTTGCAGGTAATTCTAAAAACTTACCTTTCATAGATGCAGCATCAAATTGAATCCATGCGAAATCATTATTTGATCCAGCAATAGCTTCTTGAATAGGCTCCATTGACTTAGAACGCTCTCTTACTTCGATTTCATCACCTGGACGAACCTGGAATGAAGCGATATTCACAATATCACCATTCACTAAAATATGCTTATGTCCAACGAATTGTCTAGCTTGAGTTCTTGTTTTCGCAAGACCCATTCTGTACACTACGTTATCCAATCTAGCTTCTAAAGCTTGTAACAAGTTTTCACCTGTAACACCTTCTTTTCTAGATGCTTTTTTAAAGGTAATTCTAAACTGACGTTCTAGTAGACCGTAAGTATATTTAGCTTTTTGCTTTTCTTTCAACTGAACACCGTAATCAGATACAGATTTTCTTCTTTTCGAAGACCCGTGCTGACCTGGAGAATATTTTCTTCTGTCGAAATACTTATCATCTCCGTAAATTGCTTCACCGAATTTTCTAGCTATTTTGGTTTTTGGACCGATATATCTTGCCATGATTCTTTATCTTGAATATTATTTATTAAACTCTTCTTCTTTTTGGAGGACGACAACCATTGTGAGGGATTGGGGTCACATCTCTAATAGTTGTAACTTCAATTCCACTGCTATATACTGTTCTGATAGCAGACTCTCTTCCTGATCCAGGACCTTTCACAAACACTTCAACTTTTCTAAGTCCAGCATCATGAGCAACTTTAGCGGCATCCGTTACAGCAATCTGCGCTGCATAAGGCGTATTCTTTTTAGAACCTCTAAAACCTGCTTTACCAGCAGATCCCCATGAAATTGTTTGTCCTTGATTGTTCGTAAAAGTTACGATGATGTTATTGAAAGTAGCTTTAATGAAAACCTTACCTTCAGCATCAACTTTTACAACTCTTTTTTTAGCTTTTCCAGCCTTTTTACTTGTAGCCATAATTCTGTGCTCCTTTAATTATTATTTAGTTGCTTTCTTCTTGTTAGCGACTGTCTTTCTTTTACCTTTTCTTGTTCTAGAGTTATTCTTCGTACGTTGACCTCTTAAAGGCAAACCCTTACGATGACGAATTCCTCTGTAGCATCCGATATCTTGCAAACGTTTAATGCTCAATTGCACCTCTGAACGCAACTCACCTTCAACTTTGATATTGTCTCCAATATGTTTGTTGAGCTCAGCTACTTCATCGTCTGACCATTCTTCAACTTTCTTGCTCTCATCAATTTTTAGCGTCGCTAAAATTTCTGATGCTCTTGTTCTTCCTACTCCGAAAATATAAGTTAAGCCTACTACGCCGCGCTTATTTCTTGGTAAATCTGTTCCTGCTATTCTTGCCATTGCTAAAAATTTATCCCTGTCTTTGTTTAAATCTTGGATTCTTCTTGTTGATGATATATAGACGCCCTTTACGACGAACTACTTTACAATCAACGCTTCTTTTTTTGATAGATGCTCTAACTTTCATAATACTCTATTTATATCTATACGTTATTCTTCCTTTATCTAAATCATATGGCGACATTTCAATAGCAACCTTATCGCCTGGTAAGATTTTAATGTAGTGCATTCTCATTTTTCCACTAATGTGCGCTACGACCTCATGTCCGTTTTCTAGTTTAACTCTAAACATTGCATTTGATAATGCTTCTGTTATGATGCCATCTAGTTTAATTAAATCTTGTTTTGCCATATATTGTTCTATGCTACAATTTCTTGAAGCTCTTTGTTATTTTTTATTGCATTATCGATAATTGCGAAATCCGTTAAGATGTCTGCTTTATCTTTTTTTACTACGATATCATGCTCGTAGTGTGCACTTACTTTTCCATCTTTCGTCAATATTGTCCAACCATCTTGGTCAGAAACAACATCTCTAGTTCCAAGATTAATCATGGGTTCTATAGCTAAAACCATATTCTCCAATAGCTTAGTTCCCTGGCCTTTTCTTCCGTAGTTCGGAACTTCAGGATCTTCATGTAAGGATTTCCCTAAACCATGTCCAACCAATTCTCTAACTACACCATAGCCATGTTCTTTTTCACAGTACTGTTGTATTGCATATCCGATATCACCTACTCGCTTACCAACTATGGCTTGCTCGATTCCTAGGCTTAAGGATTTTCGCGTTACTTGAAGAAGTTTTAGAACCTCCGCATTTATACCTGCCATTGCAAATGTAAAAGCTTGATCGCCATAAAACTCATTCATTATCGTACCACAATCAATTGACAACACATCATCCTCTTGGATTTCAGTTTTGTTTGGTATCCCGTGAACCACTGCGCTGTTCATTGAGAAACAAAGAGTATTAGGAAAATCTCCATAACCTTTGAATCCCGGCACTGCGCCATGATCTCTGATAAACTCCTCAGCCAACTTATCTAAAAACAATGGCGTAACACCAGGTTTTATATGATTAGCTAGTTCAGCTAAGGTCTTTGAAACAAGTAAAGAACTCTCTCGAATTAATTCAATTTCTTCATCGGTTTTCACCATCTTCTTAAATAGAAGCCCCCACACTGTGTCTTCCTTTCATTTTACTTCCACCCTTCATCAAGCCATCATAATGACGCATCATTAAGTGACTTTCAATTTGTTGAAGCGTATCCAAAATAACACCTACCATAATTAACAACGATGTACCACCAAAGAAATAAGAAAAACCAGTATTCACTCCAGCCAACATAGCAAATGCGGGAAGGATGGCAATAATTCCTAAGAATATTGATCCTGGTAAAGTAATTCTCGATACAACCGTATCTACATATTCAGCTGTGCTTTTACCTGGCTTAATACCCGGGATAAACCCACCATCTTTTTTCAATTGATCAGCAATTTGAACTGGATTAACAACCATTGCTGTATAAAAATACGTGAATACTACAATTAGTAAAAACGTAAAGATATTGTAAGCCCAACTCGTCGGATCAGAGAAAGCTTGAACGAACCAGCTTGCTTGATTATCCGAAAAGAATTGATAAACCATAGAAGGTAGGAACATGATCGCTTGAGCGAAGATGATCGGCATCACACCTGATGCATTTACTTTCAATGGCAAGTATTGTCTATTTCCACCAGCTTGCATAGTTTTAGCACCTTGCACTACGTTACGCTTAGCATATTGAATAGCTACTCGACGTGTTGCTTGAACTAAAGCGATAGAAGCAATAATGATTAAGAATAAGATTACAAGTTCAAATATAAAGATTACCAATCCTCCACCACTTGCACCAAAACGTGCTGCCAACTCACTTGCAAAAGATCCAGGTAACGCTGCAATAATTCCCACCATAATCAATAGTGAGATACCATTTCCTATACCGTTATCCGTAATTTTTTCACCGATCCACATCGCAAACAAAGTACCAGTTGAGAGTACAATCATTGCTGTAATCGTAAACAATACTGGAGAGTAACCTTCTACGATTTGAATCCCTTGAGAATTCAATAAAGATAAGTAACCAGCACCCTGCACCATTGTTACTATAATAGTAAGGATTCTAGTTATTTGATTAATTTGGCGACGACCACTTTCTCCTTCCTTCTGTAATTTTTGGAAGTAAGGCACGGCGATAGTTAATAGTTGAACGGCAATAGATGCAGATATATAAGGCATAATACCTAAGGCCATGATTGAAGCTCTACTAAAAGCACCACCCGCAAATATGTTCACCATTCCAAGAATACCTGAACCTGCTTTATCAGCAAGAGCACTTAAACTTGAAGGGTCAACACCAGGAAGGACAACATAAGAACCAATTCTATATACCAATACTAAAAGTAGGGTAAATAAGATTTTATCTCTCAATTCCTTAATGGACCAAATATTCTTTATCGTTTCAATAAACTTCACTATCCTACAAATTAAATTTTAGTAAAAGACCCGCCTGCCTTCTCAATCTGAGCTTGAGCAGTTGCACTAATTGCATGAGCTGACACTTTTACTTTTGATGTTAACTCCCCATTAGCAAGAACCTTAACTATTTCAGAATTCTTAATGATGTTGTTCTCTTTTAAGAAAGCCAAATCGATTTCTTTTACATTGAACTTCTCAGCATAATGTTGAATCATAGCAAGATTAAGTACAGCGTACTCTTTTCTATTTACATTCTTAAATCCTCTCTTAGGAATCCTTCTTTGCAATGGCATTTGACCACCTTCAAATCCGATCTTTCTAGAGTAACCAGAACGTGACTGAGCACCATTGTGACCTCTTGTTGAAGTTCCACCTTTTCCTGATCCTTGACCTCTACCAACTCTTTTTGAGTTGTGCGTAGAACCTTTAGCTGGTTTTAAACTACTTAAGTTCATAACTATATATTCTCAATTTTTATTAAATGCGACACCTTATTGATCATTCCATCAATTTGTGGTGAGCGTACAAATTCATTACTACGACCTATTTTTCTTAATCCTAAAGCAATCATTGTTGCTTTCTGATCTTTTGGTCTATCTATAACACTCTTAACCTGAGTAACTCTAACTTTTCCCATGATCTTATCCGTTAAAAACTTTCTTTAATGAAACTCTTCTATCTCTTGCTACAGTGTAAGGATCTCTCATTTTCATAAGTGCATCCACTGTTGCTCTAATCACGTTTGCAGGATTATTTGAGCCCTTAGATTTTCCTAATACATTGTGAACACCAGCAGCTTCTAATACCGCTCTCATTCCACCACCAGCTATTACACCAGTACCTTCTGAAGCAGGACGCATTAATACTTTCGCTGCACCAAATTTCCCTAATTGCTCATGAGGGATAGTACCTTTCAAGATTGGAACTTTAACTAAGCTCTTCTTTGCATCATCAATAGCTTTTTGAATAGCTTCTGTCACCTCTCTGGCTTTACCCATTCCATGACCAACTACTCCCTTACCATTACCTACTACAACTAAAGCGGAGAAACCAAAAGTTCTACCACCTTTAGTTACTTTAGCAACTCTACGGATGCTCACCACTTTTTCCTTTAAATCAAGCTCGGAGGCTCTTAACATGTTTCCTTTTGCTGACATTCTACTTAATTTATTTGACTAGAATTTTAATCCGTTTTCTCTTGCACCTTCTGCCAAAGCAGCGATACGTCCGTGAAATCTAAAACCGTTTCTATCGAAAACAACTGTTTCAATTTTTGCTGTCTTAGCACGATCTGCTAACATAGTACCTACTTTTTTAGATTGCTCTACTTTGTTTCCTCCGCTTATCGCAGAATCCTTAGATGTTGCAGATGCCAATGTTTGGCCTGTTACATCGTCAATTAGTTGAGCATAAATCGCTTTATTACTTCTAAAAACAGACAATCTAGGTCTTTGAGCAGTACCAGTAACTTTGTTACGGATACCTCTCTTAATTCTTTTTCTTCTCTTAATATTACTAAAAGCCATTTCTATTATTTTTTAGCTGATTTACCTTCTTTTCTTCTCAATACTTCACCGACAAATTTGATACCTTTTCCTTTATATGGTTCTGGTTTTCTAACTGCTCTAATTCTAGCGGCGATCTGTCCAATCAATTGTTTATCGATACTGGTTAAGATAACTCTTGGTGGTTTCCCTTTCTCCATGATCGCTTCCACTTTCACCTCTTCAGGTAATAAGAATACTACTGGGTGAGAGAATCCTAAAGCCATTTCCAAAAGTTGACCTGTAGAAGAGGCCCGAAACCCTACTCCTATCAATTCTAACTCTTTTTTATAACCTTCGGCAACACCTACTACCATATTTGCGATCAATGAACGATATAAACCGTGAAGAGCTTTATGTCTCTTTTGTTCAGTTGGTCTTTGAACAGTTACTTGACCATTCTCAACTTTTACAGACATATCTTTATCGATAGCCTGTACCAACTCACCTTTTTTACCTTTAACAGTAACTAAAGCGCCTTCAACTTTTATTTCTACACCCTCAGGGATTGCAACTGGTGCATTTCCAATTCTAGACATGATTGATTCTTTTTCTTTTGTTAATATACTTCACACAAAATCTCACCACCTACATTCAGGTTACGAGCTTCTTTATCTGTCATCACTCCTTTCGATGTAGAGATAATTGCTACCCCCAAACCGTTCAATACGTGTGGAATCTCTTTCGAGTTCTTATACATACGCAAACCTGGTTTTGAAGCTCTAGTGATAGACTTCATTACAGGAATCATATTTCCATCGTATTTAAGGGCAATCATGATTTTACCTTGGCCTCCAAAAGCTTCATCTTCAAATTTATATTTGAGGATGTAACCCTTTTCATAAAGGATCTCAGTCATTCTTTTTTTCAAGTTAGACGCAGGAATCTCCACCATACGGTGTTGAGCCATTTGTGCGTTTCTAATTCTTGTCAAGTAATCTGCTATAGTATCGAAATACATTTCTTTCTTATTTTATTGTTACCAACTTGCTTTTGTTACACCAGGAATTTGTCCTGCAGAAGCTAATTCTCTAAATTTAACACGACTGATTCCAAAAAATCTTACGTATCCTTTCGGTCTACCGGTAAGTCCACATCTGTTTTTTAACCTAACAGGTGATGCGTTCTTAGGCAATTTATCTAATGCTTCGTAATCACCAGCTGCTTTTAGAGCTTTTCTCTTCTCTGCAAACTTGGCAACTATTCTTTCTCTTTTAGCTTGTCTTGCTACTACTGATTTTCTAGACATAGTTTATTTTTTAAATGGAAGGCCCATTAGTTTCAACAATTCCATTGCTTCTTGATCTGTTTTGGCTGTAGTAACAATTGTAATGTTAAAACCTCCAATTCTAGCTACTTTATCAATATCGATTTCAGGGAAGATAATTTGCTCCGTAATACCGAAGTTATAGTTACCTCTTCCGTCAAACCCCTTGTTATTAATTCCTTGAAAATCTCTAACTCTAGGTAAAGCAACAGAAACCAAACGATCCAAGAATTCATACATACGTACTCTTCTCAAAGTTACTTTTGCTCCAATCGGCATATCTTCTCTCAACTTAAAGTTTGAGATCGCTTTCTTTGAAAGTGTAGCTACTGCTTTTTGTCCAACAATTTCTGTCATCTCTTGCACAGCTACATCTACTAACTTCTTATCACTAGTAGCGCCATTCACTCCTTGGTTCAATGCAATCTTAACGATCTTAGGCACTGCCATAATAGATGAGTAGTTAAACTTCTCAGTCATAGCTGGAACTATTTCCTCATCATACTTCTTTTGTAATCGCGGTGTATAACTCATTATTCTATAATTTCTCCTGATTTCTTAGCAATTCTATTCCATCCCTTTTCACCTTTCTCTCTTCTAACTCTTGTTGCTTTTCCTGATTTAGGATCAATCAACGAAATGTTAGAAACGTGTATTGGTGCTTCCATTGGGATAATTCCACCGTCTGGATTCTTCGCATCTGGCTTAGTATGTTTCTTTACCATATTAACCTGCTCAACAATCACTTTCGATGTCTTTGGGTTTACAGTCAACACTTTGCCTGTTTTCCCTTTATCATTTCCAGTTAATACAATCACTGTATCACCTTTCTTGATATTAAATTTTGGTTCAAATCTATTCTTGCTCATCTTCTTAATATTATATAACCTCTGGAGCTAGTGAAACAATCTTCATATAATCTCTATCTCTCAATTCACGAGCCACAGGACCAAAAATACGAGTACCTCTCATCTCATCTTGAGGATTCAACAATACAACTGCATTGTCATCAAAACGGATATGAGAACCATCTTTTCTTTTAATAGCTTTCTTTGTACGTACAACAACAGCTTTGTGCACAGTACCTTTCTTAGCATTACCATTAGGAAGAGCTTTCTTTACAGAAACTACCACCATATCTCCAATTGAAGCATATCTTCTCTTAGATCCACCTAGCACTTTAATTACTAGGATCTCTTTTGCTCCGCTGTTATCAGCTACGCCCGCTCTTGATTCTTGTTGTAACATCTTATTTAGCTCTTTCTAAAATTTCAACTAATCTCCATCTCTTGTTTTTACTCAGAGGTCGAGTTTCCATAATTCTTACCAAGTCACCTTCGTTGCAATCGTTTGTTTCATCATGCGCCGTGTACTTCTTAGTTTTTTTCAAAAACTTACCGTACATCGGGTGAATTACTTTACGTTCAACAGTAATAGTAATGGTCTTTTCCATTTTGTTACTGCTAACAACACCAGTTCTGGTTTTTCTTACTTTTCTTTCTACTGTTTCCATCGGACTATTAGTTTTCAGAATTATTCAATTCTCTGCTTCTCAATTCTGTTAACAACCTTGCGATATCTCTTCGCATTGCCTTAATCTGCAATGGATTTTCAATTGCAGAAATCGCGTGGTTAAATTCCAACTTTTTCAGTTGAACTTTCGTCTCGCGACCTTTCTCTAACAATTCTTCAGTTGTCAATTGTTTTATATCTTCTCTATTCAGTGCCATAGCTTTATTCTTTAAGCTTCTACGTAATCTCTTCTTGTTACTACTTTTGTCTGAACTGGCAATTTCTGTGCAGCAAGTCTTAACGCTTCTTTAGCTACTTCTGCAGGAACACCATCTACTTCAAACATTATTCTTCCGGGCTTAACAACAGCAACCCATCCTTCTGGAGCTCCTTTACCTTTACCCATTCTCACCTCTAACGGCTTACTTGTGTAAGGTTTGTCTGGAAAAATTCTAATCCACACTTTACCTTCTCTTTTCATGTATCTGTTCACAGCAATCCTAGCAGCTTCAATCTGACGATTTGTAATCCACTTAGCATCTAAAGACTTCAATCCGAAAGTACCGAAAGATACTTCTGTACCTCTACCGGAATTTCCTTTCATCCTGCCTTTCTGCTGTTTTCTAAATTTTACTCTCTTAGGTAATAACATCTTCTTCTAATTATTTACGCTTAGCAAATTTCTTCTTCTGTTTCTTCGCATTTGGATCGCCTACGTTAGGAGATAAATCTCTTTTACCTAGAACTTCACCTTTACAAATCCAAACCTTAACTCCAATTTTACCATAAATTGTATTTGCTTCTACCAATGCATAATCAATATCTGCTCGTAAAGTTTGAAGTGGGGTTCTTCCTTGCTTATATTCTTCTGCTCTTGCCATCTCAGCGCCACCCAGTCTTCCTGCGCAACGAATCTTGATGCCTTGCGCACCCATTCTCATAGTTGAAGCGATAGCCATCTTCACAGCTCTTCTAAAATTAACACGACCTTCTAATTGCTTAGCAACACTTTCTCCTACAATTGCAGCATCAAGTTCAGGCCTTCTGATTTCAACGATGTTTATTTGAACATCCTTACCAGTTAACTTTTTAAGCTCTTCTTTAATTCCATCTACTTCAGAACCACCTCTACCAATAATGATACCTGGACGTGATGTATGAACCGTTACAGTAATTCTTTTAAGCGTTCTCTCTATGATAATCTTAGATAGGCCACCCTTATTAATACGAGCACGTAAATACTCGCGAATTTTAACATCTTCCACTAGCTTTTTACCAGCGTCTTTGTCTGCGAACCAGTTTGAATCCCATCCTCTGATGATCCCTAGTCTATTCGATATTGGATTAATTTTTTGTCCCATTAATTTCGTTCTATTTTGAAACGCTTCTATAAAATTGGAGTGCAAATGTAAGGATTAAAATTGGAATTTTATTCCCTTCATTCATTTTTTTTGTATTTTTTTTATACACTTTCCGTTTCGATGTTGAAACTTATTTTTTATCAAAAAAAATGCTCACCAGTGGGTGAGCATTTCTTCTCTTCTTTCTCTTTCTTATTCAGCTGTGACAGCCTCATCTTTCACCGCTATTGGCGTTTTCGCATCCACTACCATGGTAATGTGATTAGAACGCTTACGGATCCTATGAGCTCTACCTTGAGGAGCTGGTCTAAAACGCTTAAGCATTTTTCCACCATCAACCCAAACAGACTTCACGATCAAATCGTGGTCTTCTGGTTGAGCATCATTTTTTTGTCCCCAGTTATTAATAGCTGATAACAACAGTTTCCCAATTTTAGGAGCTGATTCTTTACTTGTGAACTTCAACACATTCAATGCTTCATTCACTTCCATCCCTCTAATCAAATCAACTACCAAACGAGTTTTTCGAGTTGATGTAGGGTTATTTTTCAATTTTGCTACTGCTTCCATGTTTAAAATTTTCGAGTTTTAGACCATTCGATTTAACTTGAATTATCTAAGTCTTATTTAATTTTCTTTGATGAATGTCCTCTAAATGAACGAGTTGGAGAAAATTCACCCAACTTGTGACCTACCATATTTTCCGTTACATAAACAGGAATAAATTTATTACCGTTATGTACTGCAATTGTATGGCCAACCATATCAGGAATAATCATACTTGCTCTAGACCAAGTTTTAATTACTGTTTTTCTTTCAGTCTCATTCTGAACATCTACCTTCTTTAATAAGTGGTGTGCGATGTAAGGACCTTTTTTTATTGAACGTGCCATATCTTATTTTTTACGCTTGCTAATGATTAAACGATTAGATGATTTCTTCTTGTCTCTAGTTTTAAAGCCTTTAGCATAAACGCCTGTTCTAGAACGCGGGTGACCACCAGAGTTACGGCCTTCACCACCACCCATTGGGTGATCTACAGGATTCATTACAACCCCTCTAGTACGTGGTCGAATTCCTAACCATCTTTTTCTTCCTGCTTTTCCTAAAACGGTAAGGTTATGATCAGAATTAGACACTGAACCAATAACTGCTAAACAAGTCTTAAGAATCATTCTTGTTTCACCTGAAGGCATCTTCAAGATTGCATATTTACCTTCACGCGCAGTCAATTGTGCGTATGCACCTGCACTTCTTGCAATTTGCGCTCCTCTACCCGGTTGCATTTCAATATTATGAACTACAGAACCCAATGGAATGTTAGCTAAAAACATTGCATTACCTACTTCAGGTTTTGCATTTTCGCCAGAAATCACTGACGAACCAACTTCTAAACCATTTGGTGCAATGATATACCTTTTCTCTCCATCTTCATATTGCAATAAAGCAATACGAGCTGTTCTGTTTGGATCGTACTCAACTGAAAGCACTTCTGCCTTCATGTCATGCTTATCTCTCTTAAAATCGATAATACGATACTTTCTTTTTGATCCCCCACCTCTATAACGAGTGGTGATTCTACCATTTGAATTTCGCCCACCTTTTTTACTCAAAGGTAAAAGCAAAGATTTCTCTGGCTTATCCGTAGTTACTTCTGCAAAGTCACTACCGACTCTAAAACGTGTGCCAGGTGTTACTGGTTTAAATTTTCTAATTCCCATCTTTTCTTATTTTGTGGATTCTTATTCCTATTAGATATTACTATAGAAATCAATTGTATCGCCGTCCACAAGACTCACAATTGCTTTTTTATAAGCTGGTTTTCTTCCTGAAGCCACTCCTGACTTCGTGAAACGAGTTTTTGCTTTCGCTGGAATTACGTGTGTCCATACTTTATCTACACTCACTCCGTACATCGTTTCAATAGCCTTCTTGATTACTAATTTATTAGCATCTCTATCTACAACGAAAGTAAATCTGTTACTTTTCTCTTGCATAGCGTTGGACTTCTCTGTCACAACTGGCTTTAATAATACGTCTTCTATTACTCTCATGGCTTCAATTATTTATTAAAATACTCTAGGCTGCTTTCGCTAATGATTAGCTTTTGGCAATTTAAAATATCGTAAGTGTTTAAATTGTTAACCTCAGTAATTCTAGTTCCTTGAAAGTTTCTAGAAGATAATATGATATTCTTATCTGCATTCTGGTTAACGTATAATCCTTTTTTATCTGCTCCGATGTTTCCCATGAACGCGATAAAATCTTTTGTTTTAGGCACATCCATTTTCAAATCTTCAACAACAACGATTGCTTTATCCTGCGCTCTGTATGTTAATGCAGAGTGTCTAGCTAAAACTTTCACTTTCTTGTTCAATTTAAAGCTGTAGTCCCTTGGACGTGGACCGAATACCCGTCCACCACCTCTAAAAATAGGACTCTTAATGCTACCAAAACGTGCTCCACCAGAACCTTTTTGCTTTCTGATCTTTCTTGTAGATCCTGCAATGTCAGCTCTTTCTTTTGCTTTATGCGTACCTTGACGTTGGTTAGCTAAATATTGCTTAACGTCTAAGTAAATAGCATGATCGTTAGGCTCAATTCCAAAAATATCTTTTGGTAATGTAACCTCTCTTCCAGTTTCTTTACCGGCTGTATTTAAAACTTTTACTTTCATTTTATTTACCCTCCACGATTATGTAAGCACCTTTATGGCCAGGAACACTTCCTTTTACAACCATTAAGTTTTCTTCCGCTATTAATTTAATAATTTTCAGGCCTTTAACTTTCACTCTATCAGTACCCATTCGACCACCCATACGCTGACCTTTCAATACTCTAGAAGGAGTAGATGCCATACCAATAGATCCCGGCGCTCTTCCTCTGTTGTGTTGACCGTGTGTTTGCATTCCAACACCTCTAAATCCGTGACGTTTTACAACACCTTGGAATCCTTTACCTTTTGAAGTTCCTACTACAGAGATTTCTTCACCTTCTTCGAATATATCGATAGTGATTTCATCACCTAAGTTCTTCTCAAAGTCAAAGTCTCTTACTTCGAATAACTTGTGTTGAGGATCAACACCCGCTTTCTTAAAGTGTCCTTTCATTGGATTAGGAGTGTTTTTGGCTTTCTTTTCATTGTAGCCTAACTGTACAGCATTATAACCGTCAGTTTCTTCTGTTTTGACCTGAGTAACGTAGCATGGTCCGATGCTCAATACCGTACAAGGCATTTTTGCACCGTCTTCCGTGAAGACGCTCGTCATTCCAATCTTTTTTCCTAAAATTGCTTTCATCTGTCTTTTTGTTTTAAAAATTTGTTTCAGATGGAACGTATCCTCATTCCGATAAATCGAAACAAGCACATTGGTTTCCCGCTTAAACTTTAATTTCTACATCGACTCCACTCGGCAATTCTAGCTTCATTAAAGCGTCAATTGTTTTTGAGTTAGAGCTGTAGATGTCTAATAATCTTTTATAAGTCATTAATTGAAATTGTTCTTTCGAATCTGAATTCACGTGAGGTGAACGCAGAATGTTAAAGACTTTTCTTTTCGTTGGCAAAGGAATAGGACCACTAATAATAGCACCTGTATTCTTTACTGTTTTATAGATTTTTTCAGCTGACTTGTCAACCAAATTATAATCGTATGATTTCAACTTAATTCTAATTCTCTGTGTCATTTTCTTTACTATTAAGCGGTTACTTTACCCGTTGCTTTTTCAATTACTACTTTCGCGATACTTTCTGGAGCAGGCTCGTAACTATAGAATTCCATAGTTGACGTTGCTCTACCCGAAGTGATTGTTCTCAACTGCGTTACATATCCGAACATTTCAGATAATGGAACCTTAGCCTTAATAACTTGACCATTTCCTTTAACAGTCATACCTTCCATGATACCTCTTCTTCTATTCAAATCTCCTACTACATCACCCGTATTTTCTTCTGGAGTAATAACTTCCAGCTTCATGATCGGCTCCAAAATAATAGGTTTAGCTGTTTTTGCAGCATTTTTAAATCCAACTTTAGCCGCTAATTCAAAAGATAATGCATCTGAATCCACTTGGTGGAATGAACCATCATACAAAGTAACCTTCAAGCTATCGATTCCGTAACCTGCAAGTACGCCATTCTTCATAGCTTCTTTAAATCCTTTCTCTACTGAAGGGATAAATTCTCTTGGAATAGATCCACCAAAGATTTTATTCACGAATTCCAATCCTTGTTTAGTAGGGTCTTCAACAGGTCCCATTTCAAACTTGATATCAGCAAATTTACCTCTACCACCAGATTGTTTCTTAAATGTTTCTCTATGCTCAACTGTTTCAGAAATCTGCTCTTTGTAATTTACTTGAGGAGCTCCTTGGTTACATTCAACCTTAAATTCTCTTCTTAAACGGTCAAGAATAACGTCCAAGTGAAGCTCACCCATTCCGCTTATAATTGTTTGACTTGTATTCTCATCAAAAGCAACTTTGAACGTAGGATCTTCTTCAGACAACTTTGATAAAGCCATTCCTAACTTATCTACATCACTTTGAGTTTTTGGCTCAATTGCTAATCCAATTACTGGTTCTGGGAAGTCCATTGACTCCAATACAATTGGAAACTTTTCAGCACACAAAGTATCACCAGTTCTAATGTCTTTAAAACCAACTAGAGCTGCAATATCTCCTGCTTGTAATTGAGGAACTTGTTTTTGCGTGTTTGCGTGCATTTCAAATACACGAGAAATACGCTCTTTCTTACCTGTTCTTGTATTCAATACATAAGAACCTGATTCTAATACTCCAGAGTAAGCTCTAGTAAAACACAAACGACCTACGAAAGGATCTGTTGCAATTTTAAATGCTAATGCAGCAAAAGGCTCATTAACATTTGGCTTTCTTAACTCTACTTCATCCGTATCTGGATTGGTTCCTTTTATAGCTTCTACATCTAAAGGAGAAGGTAAAATTTCCATTACCATATCAAGCATAGCTTGAACACCTTTATTTTTAAACGCAGAACCACACATCATTGGAATAACTTTTCCAGCAATAGTCGCTTCTCTTAATGCATCTAGAATTTCTCTTTCAGTTAATGACTCAGGATCTTCGAAGTATTTCTCCATCAAAGTATCATTAAATTCTGCTACAGCTTCAAGCAATTGCTCTCTGTACATAACAGCTTCGTCATATATATCAGCAGGTATTTCAACTTCTTTAAAAGTCATTCCTTGATCTTCATCATTCCAAACGATTCCTTTAAAGTTGATTAAATCAACCGCTCCTTTAAAGCCATCTTCAGCGCCAATTGGAATTTGTAATGGTAAAGCATGGCTACCTAACATTTCTTTAACTTGCTTACACACGTTTAAAAAGTCAGCACCTTGACGGTCCATTTTATTTACGAATCCAATTCTTGGCACATTATAGTTATCAGCTAAACGCCAGTTTGTTTCCGATTGAGGCTCAACACCATCAACAGCTGAAAACAAAAACACTAAACCATCCAATACTCTTAACGAACGATTCACCTCTACAGTGAAATCCACGTGACCGGGAGTATCAATAATATTAACGTGATATTCTTTATCTCTGTAATCCCAGTGTACAGTTGTAGCTGCAGAAGTAATAGTAATACCCCTTTCTTGCTCCTGTGCCATGTGATCCATCGTTGCCGCACCATCATGTACTTCACCTATTTGATGAGTAACACCTGTATAAAACAGAATCCGCTCCGTTGTTGTAGTTTTACCTGCATCAATGTGCGCTGCGATTCCGATATTTCTCGTATATTTTAAATCTCTAGCCATGACTATTCTTATTAAAACTTAAAGTGAGAGAATGCTTTATTTGCTTCAGCCATTCTTTGCGTATCTTCTCTCTTCTTAACAGCTGCACCTTCACCTTTAGCTGCTGCCATAATTTCGCTTCCTAACTTTTCAGCCATAGACTTTCCATTCCGTGCACGAGAATACTTAATTAACCATTTCATACCAACAGAACGCTTTCTTGCTGGGCGTACTTCTGAAGGAATTTGAAATGTTGCTCCACCGATTCTTCTACTCTTTACTTCAACTCCCGGAGATATTGATACTAAAGCTTTTTTCCAAAGCTCGTAGCCATCTTCGCTAGCCTTTTCAGTCGCATAATCTATTGCATCATAAAAAATTCTGTATGCAATAGTCTTCTTTCCATCTAACATTAAATTGTTAACAAAGAAAGTTACATTCTCATCACCAAATCTCGGATCTGGTTGATAATACCTTTTCTGCGGTTTTCTTTTTCTCATTATCTTTTATTTTTTCGGACGCTTAGCTCCGTATTTAGATCTTGATTGTAATCTACCTTCAACGCCAGATGTATCTAATGCACCTCTAACGATATGGTAACGTACACCAGGCAAATCCTTTACTCTTCCTCCTCTAATCAATACGATAGAGTGCTCTTGTAAGTTGTGACCTTCACCCGGGATATAAGCGATAACTTCTATTCCGTTGGTCAATCTTACCTTAGCTACTTTACGTAAAGCAGAGTTAGGTTTTTTAGGTGTAGTAGTATATACTCTTGTACATACTCCTCTCTTCTGAGGACAAGCGTCTAAAGCTCTAGACTTGCTTTTGCTTATAATCGCTTTCCTTCCTTTTCTTACTAATTGTTGAATTGTAGGCATAAATTGCTTAAAATTTTAGGACTGCAAAGGTATGGAAACATTTTTAATTAAAAAACGGATTTTTAATTTTTTTAGGACAATAATCAATTATTTTGGGTATAAGCCAATTAAAGCCCCGCTGTCACTACCTTCCAGCTGTGTAATTTTCCCAGAATTTTCTGGAGCACAAAAGTAAGTAAAAACAGCATCAGTTATGCAATCTCATAAAGAAAGAAAGTCAGTTAATTTCAATATCCCTTTTCTCGTCTATTTTTACATTTCTTAAACCAGCTCTTTTTCCTTTTTTCTTGATAAAAAAGAAAGAGAAAATCAAGGCTATAAATTAAAATCATCACCGCCCTTCATTATACTTAACAGCGGCCGAGTGGTCTTTGAACATCCCGAAGCCTCGGAATCAGCTTCTCGGTCTTACTAAAGTCTAATTTTGAGCGTCTCAATATTAATTAAATGCCATTCGCTGCCCTAGTTAATCTTGTGTTTCAAGCTTAGCTTGAGTCAAAAAAAATAGATACATTTGTTATGCTTATTAAATAAGATAAAATTATGAGTAGATATGAACGCATGCCAGCTAGCTTTTTTAGCGGCAACCGAAAGGCTTTTATGAAGCAAATGAAAAAGAATTCTATGGCTATCTTCTTTTCGAATGATGTAATGCCAAGAAGTGCCGATGGACATCACCCATTTCGTCAGAACCCTGACTTCTTTTATCTGACGGGTATTGATCAAGAGGAATGTATCCTTATATTACACCCTGACGCTCCAAGTAAAGCGCAACAGGAGATTCTGTTTTTGAAAGAGACCAATGAAATGATCGCGGTTTGGGAAGGCGACAAAGTAAATAAAGAACAAGGGGAAGAAATTTCTGGAATTAAGGCTATTAAATGGAACGACACTTTTGATAGTACACTTAGTCACTTAAGTAATATGGTGAAGACCTTCTATTTAAACTTGAATGAAAATGACAGAGCAGGTTCCGAAGTAGAAACGAAAGATATGCGCTTTGCGAAAGAAATGCGTCAAGCTTATCCATTGCACAAATTTAAACGCAGTGCTCCTATCATATCTTACCAGCGAAGTATTAAACAAGAAGAAGAAGTTGTAACAATACAGAAAGCCTGTGATATTACCGAACAAGCTTTTCGCAATCTACTCGGCGCAGTTAAACCTGGAATGAAAGAGTACCAAGTTGAGGCGGAGATTATTTCAAGCTTCATCAGACAAGGAGCATCTGGCCATGCCTACACTCCTATTGTTGCTTCAGGTGCCAATGCGTGCGTGTTACATTATGTAGAAAATGACATGCTTTGTAATGATGGAGATTTATTGTTGATGGATTTCGGAGCAGAATATGGATGCTATGCATCTGATCTTTCTCGGACCATCCCCGTAAATGGGAAATTCAGTCCTCGTCAGAAAGAAGTCTATAATGCTTGTTTGAAGATTCATAATGAAGCTAAGGAATTACTTAGTCCAGGAATGACCTTAAATGATTTCAATGCTGAAGTAAAAGAAATGATGGCTTCTGCTTTAGTCGATATCAAATTGATTGATAAGGATGCGAGTGAGGAAGAGCGTAAGAAATTAACGCTAAAGTATTTCCCTCATGGCACAAGTCACTTTATGGGTATTGATGTGCATGATGTAGGTGCCCGATATGGGGTAATTGAAGAGAACATGTGTTTCACTATCGAGCCAGGTATTTACATTCGTGAAGAAGGCATCGGTGTACGTATCGAAAATGACATCATTGTAAAGAAAGGAAAGAACATCGACTTGATGGCGAACATTCCAATTACAGTTGAAGAGATTGAGGCGTTAATGGCGAAGTAGACTTTTACTTTTACTTTTAAGAACTACTTCAGTTCACACCATATTAGTATTTTAGTTAGACGGAAGACCTCTCTCTTCGTTCGACGTGACGTTTAGTCAGATAAGTGCACATACTTAGTAATAGGTGCTTGATACTAAAAAGACACACCCCCTTCCTCCCAGGTGTAATTACCCAGAGGGGGGGGTATTAAAAGAGATTGCCGCTTGAAATCCTTCGTCACGTCAACGCAATGACGTGTGATAGAGACCTCTCTCTGCGTTCGAGGCGACACCTTCGGTGTCAATTCTCCTCTTTCTTAATCTCTTTTAGTAGGATATCAATCTTGTCATTGATGGCAGTCAGGCGACTAGCACCTTGTTCTAAGTCGAAGCTCATCTTACTGGCAAAGTGCCACATTTCTTGGACAGATTGTTTAGCCATTAAGATATCTGGATACTCTTTGTTTTCAGAAATGAGGACTAAGTCTTGATTGCTCTTGTGGTAAACACGCTTCACTAATACGGAGTCGCTGGTAACAACTACATAGACATCTCCTTCCTTAATACTATCTAAGTGGAGTACTGCTTTCCCAAACACCCAATCATTCGGTTTTAAGATAGGCAGCATACTGTGCCCCTCCACTTGGAAGGCTCGAATACTGACACCTTTAAAACTAGGTAAGGGAATATGAAAGGCTGGCAATGAAGTATACCACTGATGATTGGATAAGTTAGATGGATATCCTGCAGCCGCTTTGGCGTTAACCATTAATACGTTCTCGTTCTCTTCACTATCTACGACTATAACTTTAGGTAATACCTCTAGCTTGGCCACTTTGTTATACATCTGCTCGCTTTCCCCATATAGCCAAAGTGGATTAACTCCATATTTCTTCATAAGGATAATCAAGGCTTGTGCGGGTAAACGCATCTTACCTCTTTCTATATCGATGGTTGACGACTTAATCTCCAATTCTTGGGCGAAAGTCGCTTGTGTATGCCCTAATTTTTTCCGAAGCTCCTTAAAACGCTCAGCTTCAATAGGTAAGTTATTTTCCATGATTTCAAAGTTAAATTAAAAATGGAAATATTCCAATTTTTTATCCATATTATTTGCTTAATTGTGGAATTATTCCATAATTTGCAATCAATTAGCACAGCATGAAACAATCCATTTTACATTTAGATTTAGATACCTTCTACGTATCTGTAGAGCGCTTGCTCGATAGTCGCTTGGAGAAAAAACCTATTCTTTTAGGCGGTACTAGTGATCGAGGTGTGGTGGCATCATGTAGTTATGAAGCGCGAACATTTGGCGTTCACTCGGGTATGCCCATGCGTCAGGCTAGGGAGCTTTGCCCAGAGGGAATTGTCATTCGAGGGAACACAAGCAACTACACCAAATACTCAAACATCATTACGGATATCTTAAAGGACCGCGTTCCTGTTTTAGAAAAATCGAGTATTGATGAATTCTATGCCGACCTCAGTGGAATGGATAAGTTTTTTGGTTGTTATCAATATGCTTCTGAATTGCGCAGCACGATTATCAGCGAAACGGGTTTACCTATCTCCTTTGGCCTGTCGGTTAACAAGACGGTTTCTAAGGTGGCCACAGGTGAAGCAAAACCTAACAATCAAATCCTCATAGATCTTGGGCAAGAGAAACCATTTTTAGCGCCCCTATCGGTGAAGAAGATTCCCATGGTAGGCGATAAAATGTTTCAGACCTTATGCAATATGGGGGTAAAACGAATTCACACCATTCAGCAGATGCCCATTGAAATGATGAATGATGTGTTTGGGAAGAATGGCAATACGGTTTGGAAGAAAGCCAATGCGATTGACAATAGTGCGGTCATTCCTTTTTCGGAACGAAAATCAATTTCAACTGAACGAACCTTTGATAAAGACACTATTGATATTCAAAAGTTGCAAGCCCTTATTTCATCGATGGCTGAGAACTTGGCTTTTCAGTTACGACGAGGAACCAAACTGACGGCTTGTATCACGGTGAAGATTCGCTATTCGAATTTCAATACCTATACCAAGCAGATGAAGATTCCCTACACCTCAGCTGATCACATTTTGATTCCAGCAGCTTTAGCGCTCTTTCGGGTACTTAACGACAAGCGCTTACTTATTCGATTGGTGGGTTTGAAATTTAGCAACTTGGTTCATGGCAATTATCAGATTAATCTTTTTGATGACAGCCAGGAGCAGCTAGCACTTTATCAGGCCATGGATAAGATTCGACAGCGACATGGAGAACGCAGTATTGTTCGAGCAGTAGGAATGGGTAAAAGTAGTATTGGGCGATTTACGAACCCTTTTAATGGGGATCCGCCGACGGTTTTGGCTAGGAGAAGAGGTTAATGTGAAAATACCGAGTACTGAGCACAAAACATATAAAGAAATGAAATACACACTTTGCGCTTCTGCGTCCCGATAGCTTTCAGGATTGCGAGAAAAACCCGACCACTGACCACTAAAAAAAATGTACATCAATTGCCATTCATATTACAGCCTCCGTTATGGTACGCTCTCTGAAAAAGAGCTACTTGCTTTAGCGCAGCACATGCAACTATCGCATTTTGCACTGACGGATATCAATAACACTTCTGCCTGCTTAAACTTTACTCGTATTGCTCCTCAATATGGAATCCATCCTGTAGTAGGTATTGATTTCAGAAATGGTGCGGACCAGCTTTACATTGGCTTAGCTAAAAACAATGCTGGATTCCTAGAACTCAACAACTTCTTATCGCAACATAAACACGCTAAAGAAGAATTCCCTACAGAAGCGCCCGCTTTTGAGAATGCTTATATCATATACCCTTACAAGAAAGCAGCCCTCTTCAGTCAAAAGACTTATGCTGCCAATGAATTTATTGGTGTTGCTCCCGAAGACTTAAGTCACCTCATTTTCTCACCACTCAAAGAATTGGAGAACAAGCTAGTCATCTTACAAACTGTCACCTTTAATCACCGTACACACTTCAACACCCATCGCTTGTTGCGGGCCATTGACAATAACACGCTGCTGAGTAAACTTCCCAAAACTGAAGAAGGAGAACCGAGTCATACCCTATTACCTCCAGAAGAGTTAATCCAGATTTTTGCTGAATACCCGAGTATCATTCCCAATACTCAAAAGCTGCTAGCCTCTTGTAAAGTACACTTTGATTTTAGTAAAAACCGTCAGCCCCAAAACCAGCGCTTTTATACCGACAGTGCAGAAAAAGATTACGAGCTTATTGTACAGTTGTGCGAGGAAGGTATTCCCTATCGTTATGGGCACGAGATTAATGAAAAGATTACTGAGCGACTGGAAAACGAATTGACTATCATTCGAAAAATGGGCTTCGTTTCTTACTTCCTTATTAATTGGGACATTGTGCGTTATGCCCAAAACAAGAACTATTTTTATGTTGGTCGTGGTAGTGGGGCTAACAGCTTAGTTGCCTATCTCCTTCGAATTACCGACGTTGACCCTATTGAACTCGATTTGTATTTTGAGCGCTTCATTAATTTGTATCGGACCAATCCTCCAGATTTTGATATTGATTTCTCTTGGCGTGACCGGCAAGATGTAACTCGTTATATTTTTAGTCGCTTCCCACATACCGCTTTACTCGCCACCTACAACACCTTCCAATATCGGGCTGCGGTGCGTGAACTAGGCAAAGTATTTGGTTTACCTAAGCAGGAATTGGACAAACTCAGCGACGGCAAGTTTAAGTATCAGCAACTAGATCATTTACAGCAATTGGTCGTGCAATACTCACAAGTGCTTCAAGACAAGCCTAATCATTTAAGCGTGCATTCAAGTGGAATAATCATTGCCGACAAGCCCATCCACTACTATAGTGCAACGGACATGCCTCCGAAGGGTTTTCCCACTACTCAATTTGATATGATTATTTCTGAAGATGTGGGCTTGTTTAAGTTTGACATTTTAGGTCAGCGAGGATTAGCAAAGATTAAGGAATGTCTTCAAATTGTACGCTACAACAAACCGAATCTTCCACCCATAGATATTCATAACATCAAGGCTTTCAAAAAAGACAAAAAGATTAACGCCCTGATTGCTGCAGCACAATGTATCGGATGTTTCTATGTTGAATCGCCCGCCATGCGTATGCTCTTGAAAAAACTAGCAGTCGATAACTACTTAGGCTTGGTAGCCGCCAGTTCTATTATTCGACCTGGAGTGGCAAAGAGTGGAATGATGCGTGAGTATATTTTACGACACCGAGATCCAGATAGAGCGAAGCGAGAAGCTCAGCCAACAATGTTGGAAATTATGCCCGAGACTTATGGCGTGATGGTTTACCAGGAAGACGTTATTAAGGTGGCGCATTACTTTGCCGGTTTGACTTTGAGTGAAGCCGATGTTCTTCGACGAGCGATGAGCGGTAAATTTCGGAGCAGAACTGAATTTGAGAAGATCAAGCAGAGCTTCTTTAAAAATTGCAAAGAGCGGGAACATGCCGATAAAGATGCCCAAGAAATATGGCGACAAATAGAAAGTTTTGCAGGCTATGCTTTTGCCAAAGGTCACTCAGCTTCGTATGCAGTAGAGAGTTATCAAACCTTATACTTAAAATGCTATCATCCTTTGGAGTATATGGTAGCCATCTTAAACAATGGCGGCGGATTTTACCGCAGTGAGTTGTACGTTCATGAAGCTAGGATGTTAGGGGCGCAGATTCATGCACCTTGTGTAAACACGAGTGAGCATGCTAGCATAATAAAGGGGAAGGATATTTATTTGGGTTTTGCTTGGCTACAAAACATGGAAAGTGAAACTGCCTACACCATTATAGAGCAGCGAGAAAACCACGGGCCGTATACTAGTTTGCAAAATTTCATTGAACGGATTGCTATAGGCATAGAGCAGCTAAGTGTGATGATTCGTATTGGTGCTTTTCGTTGTACAGGAATAGGTAAGCGCAACTTACTATGGGAGGCACATTCTTTATTGAACAAATTTAAAGATGACCGGAGTCAACAGAAGTTGTTTGCTATCAACCATAAAGCGTTTAAGTTGCCCAGCTTACACACCGACCTGATGGAACACACTTTCGATGAAATGGAAATATTGGGTTTCCCCTTGAGCGATCCATTTTCATTATTGGCAGAAGCTCCTTGGAGTAATATGCTAACCAAGGATTTCTCTCGACACCTCAATAAGTTTGTTAGTATTTTTGGCTACTTAGTGGCCCGTAAAAGCACGAGTGCGTCGGGTGGGAAGCGCATGGCTTTTGGCACTTTTTTAGATCAAGAAGGACACTTTATTGACACGGTACACTTTCCTCCGGTAGCGGCAAAATATCCTTTTCGTGGTCGTGGGGTTTACTTATTGAGTGGTAAGGTGGTGGAAGAGTTTGGCTTTTATAGCATGGAAGTGCAGCGCATGGAAAAAATGGCTTTCGTTCCTGACCCGAGGTATAGTTTAGAAACCGAAGAAGTAAGACGAGTAGGGTGAATACTACCCCTTCAACCTCGCTGTTTTAACTTGGTCGATCAATGCAGAAGGAACTGAATATACTTATGATGTATTGTAAGAATTTACAACTGAGATTAATGTTTTGACCTCGTCGGTTTTTGAACATACCTTAACATTTACCATTCTTGGGCAAACTACTACAGGCGTTTTTCGATTTGAGAATTAATCAAGGAGACTAGGTAATAAAAAAAAGAGGAGCATGTGCTCCTCTTTTTTTATGGCTTAATTGTATCCTTCTTAACTTCTTTGACCTTAAATTCTTCCTTTCCAATCTTCAAGTCCTTCATGTCATCAAACTCTCGTTTAAAAGAAAGACCCACTCCTGCCCTAGTCGTATTCGCTTGATTGAAGTAGTCATAATCGGTATTAGTAAAGGCCTTTATTCTAAATCTTCTATTGTCTGTTAAAGCGTACTCAATACTGGCATTTCCTCCGAAATAAGTAGTGTTTGAGTTATCTACACCTAATTGACTTGCTCCAAAATCTACATTGCCCCCTACATTGATTGTTACTCGGTCGTTTAAGAATCGTGTAGTCAATGCTAACTGCAATTCTCTTCTCAAGGATAAATCCTCAATTGTAGTCAAATTGGTTAAATCTTGCTCGTAGTTCCTGTAGTTGAAGTTTAGGCTAACATCGTCAGATAGATAAGAGATCCAATCGTTAAAGTATCTAGTTAACTGGTTCGATACAAATTCACTTACCGTGTTAGCGGCATCACTTGGACTAATATTAAATCCGCCATTGGTCACTTGATCAATTGAACTCAACGGGGGCAGGAATTGATTAAGCACAAGTAGTCCAAAGACTTGACGGTTCATTTCATTTTCGTACTGCTTCAGGGTAAATATTTTTCGGTCGACGTAATTCCGTATAATTGGGTTTAACTGATCTATTTCGATGTCAAAGGCGATGTCAGGATTGTAAAGCATCCCCGACAAGGAGAGCAAGAGCTTAACAGGCACTCTATTCAGCGCTTCACTTTCCAGCTGTTCATCCGTAGATGCTGCGAGAAAATCTTCAATTAAGTTTTTGGTTGCTGCTCGCAAATTATAAACTGCATCAACATCCACTTGGGTGTCTTCTATTCGCCCTTGGAAATAGATATTACTATTTGGTTCTATCCTAAATCGCTTATTGATGATGTTTTGAAGGGTAAATAAGTATTCTCCATCACTAAGCACATAAGATCCATAAAACATTACTTCACCTTCTTTAGGAACATTGATTTTAATATTTCCCTCTCCTTTAACTTCTAGCACATCCCCTGTAGTTTGGTCTAGGATAATTTTCACTTTGCAGTCATTGTCCATGTCTAAATCTAGATTCACAGTCAATCCATTTACTTTAAATTTATCTTCACTATTTATTAAGAAGTCCTTATCCCCATCTTTTTTCTTTTCAACAAAAGTGTAAAATTCATACGTTTTTGCCGCACCTTCTCCAGTAAGAGGAATGGAGATTTCAGATTTACCTTCACTCTCTCCTTTGACACTTATCGTAATGTCGTTGGTCAATCCTTTAAAAGCAACACTTCCTTTTAAATAGGCAGTACCATAGAAGTCTTGATTATGCACAATTGTGGTGTTTATACCCATGACCTTATCTGAAACCACGTCTATATCTAAACCAAAGTCTTTCAAGTTCGTATGATAGACTCGGCCTTTACCATAAGCTATGTTTCCATCAATATCGGTGACCTTTAGATTCTGACCTAGATTGATTCCTTTTCGGTCGAAAAGTATGCGCTCATTTTTGACATTGTAGGTAGTCTGTAAATAAGTAACTGTTGTAGTTACATCATTAATATCTAGATAACCCAATAAATCTGGTTTGTTCCTTGGTCCTACTAAGGACAGCTTACCACTTACCGTTCCAGCGGTATTATCAATATATTGAGCAATAAACTCTTCGATTGAATAGATGGCGAAGTTCTTAATGTCAAAATTAATATCGAAATCATTCTTGCTAATTTCCTTGGCAAATGAATAGGTACCGTTTATATCTACTTCATTGTCATCTCCGTATAGATTACCATTGATTTTAACTTTTTTATTGGGTAAGTCTAGCACTGCGCTCATGTTAATATTTCCAATCTCGTAATCATTGATTTCAATATTTTCAACCATCAAGTCACCAAAAAACCCAGGGCTCTCTTCTGTAACATTCACACTTATACGACCATTTGCGATCCCTTTTAGATCAATATTTTTAGCAGCCAGAAATTGAGTAAAGTCTTCAATAAAAATATTGCTTAAAAAGATATCTGCTTTCTTCTCATTTTCACCTATTTCTAGATCAACCATTAATTCAGATAATCCATTGTACAGTTTCAGATTTCTTGAACTAATACGTTCACCAATAATAATCTCATTGTTTTCATCAATCATCCAAAATTGATCGTTTATGAAAATATTAGATTCATCAAATTCAAGTGTAACTCGTTGATTTTTGGTAATTACATTAGCAAACAATTCTATTGATGAGTTTTGTGTTCCATCAGCGAACAATTTTACCTTAAGATTATCTCTTGGGCCATTTACCAAGAATGAAAAGTCCTCTATAAAAACACTATCCTTCATGTAAACCGTAGGTACTAAAGCGATTAGATCGAACACTCCACGATCTACATATATATTCGTGCTAAGGTCAACCGCACTAAAGTTTTTGTATTGGATGACAGGTAGGTCAAGCACTGCTAACATACTTTGAGTATTTGAATTTATATTTCCATCAATTCGGCTTGGTCTAAGTATACGCAAATCGGGTACGAACAAGCTCAATATTTCTGGGTTGTCTTTTACATTGAGCTCAAACTTTAATAATTGATTTGGCACTTGTTCTTCGAAATTAGGAATCAACACAGACTTAAATGTGCTTGGGATTTTGGCAAACTCAAAATTACCTTGAACGCTTGCATCTAAATCATTACTCTTAATTGTAAACCGCTTTTCCTGATTACTCAACATCTTACTTGATGCATTGAAATATCCGATATCAACTACTTTCTCACCACTCCTCGCTACAAGATCATCTATGTCAATATTCCCAATAATATCATTGACATTCGACGCAGAAAAATCAGAGTTGATCTTCGCTGAAATAATAATTTCATCTTTCCAGAGGTTCAAGGCTTTCAGATTAACTCGCTTTACATCAGCGTCAAAATTAAAAAGAGGAATAGTTTTCGTTGCGTCGATTTGTCCTTTAAAGTCTAAAGCAATATTCTCATCGTCAATGGATAAGTTTCCATTAAAGAAATTGTCTTTTACCTGACCATCAATAAGCACATTCTCATAAGAGTAGCCTTTAAACTCTATTTGTTCCACCACAGCTGCAACCTCAACATCTAGCGTGCTTAATTTTAAGCCTTTGCCTTGACCTTCTCCCTTCAGACTAATATTTCCAATGGTTTGTTCGATTCCAAAATATTTCCCTAATGCAAAATTTTGGAGATCGAAAGTTCCTGAATAAGACGCATTTTTCTCTTTGTCCAATTTGAAATTTAAATCGGTATTAATACTCCCCAGTTCTGATTTCAGATACCCTTGTGTTACAAAGTCATTCACGAATCCATCAAATTTTCCTTTAAAAAAGAGTCTGCCCAATTTAGCAATGTTTTTGGGCAGTGGAAGTTGGGGAGCGAAGGCAAGAATGTCATTATAATCTGAAAGCATTCGTTCCACTTTCCCACTAATAAAAGTCTGGTTAATGTCTGGCAAGCCATTCATTGAAAAAGCCCCTTCAAAAAGACTGTTCTTTCCCGTTCTAATTTTTAGGTTTTTAGAATTGAAACTACTCACCTTACCATAAATATTTCCTTGTATACTTATCGGGTAAGCAAAACGATAAATTTCCGGATCTATAAAATATTCGAGATCACGGTTGTGTACCAAACTAGGTTGCATCTGAATATCAAAACGCACATCATCCAGAAAATTGCCAAAATCTTCAAACCTAGTATAGCTTAAGGCTACATCGGACTCCACCCTGCTAAGTGGTGTTTCTAGACTAAAATCCTGAAGCTCTAGATGACTATTACTGAGCATCATGTTGTTTCTCAAGTTTAAAACCTCGAATCCACTTCTTTCTTTAAAGGAGAGTTTTTGAAATTGAGTAAAAATACTATCTCCGGCAATCAATAAGTAATCAGTTTTTAAGAATATATTATCTAAAGCTATATGCTTAGGATCGAATTGCTTGGCAATCAGCTTAGCGTCGCCCTCAATATCTAAAGTGAAAATACCATCAGTTAGATTAAGCGCTTTATTCTCCAGATACAGAGGTAAACTAAGCATAGAAAAGCCCGCCGATTTTACAAATTCAGGATTGGGCTTAGTTTTTTTATATTGCACGGTTGGACAATGAATGTCCGCTTGTTCGAGCTCAATATTCATATCACCCAATCTCATATAATTGAATTTAAGAGCTAATTCTTCGATTGATGTTCTTATTACATTTCCTGAATAATAATCGGCATAATTAACTTTGGTATTATGAATAGAGACGCCGCCAAGGCTCACATTCCAGGGAGCGCTGGTAGACTCTTCTTTTTCACCCCCTTGAAAATTGGGTAATTGAATGGCATCAATGTTAAACAAGGAGTCTTCAAAAGGTCTTTCCAAATTAAGATACAGTGTTTTAACTTCAACAGAATTTAAGCCAACCCTCTTTTGAAGTAAGGAAAAGTAATTCAACTTAGCATAGGCATATTGCACATAGGCAAGTGTATCCTTATTCAGATCCTCAATATAGAGGTCTTCAAGAATAACCGTGTTAAAAAAGTCAATTTCAACTCTTCCAACTTCCACTGGAAGGCCTAGTTGTTTGCTTAATTGTTTGGTGAATGTTTGGGCAACCCAAGTTTGAACTTTTGGCGAACGAAGTCCAAAATACAAGCCTGTTAGCAAAATCACTATAAAGAACAATAGGATTAGTGCTATTTTTGTGAGAGATTTTAAAATTTTATTAAGATTCACCAAGCTTAGTTATAAGTTACAAATATAAGTATAAACATGGAAGCAGAAAGCATTTGTATCCTTGCCATTGAATCATCTTGTGATGATACTTCCGCTGCCCTTATTAAAGACGGCAAAGTACTTGCCAATATTGTTGCAAGTCAGGCCATTCATGCAGAGTGGGGTGGTATAGTTCCGGAGTTAGCGTCACGTGCTCATCATCAGAACATCATTCCCGTAGTGGATAAAGCATTAAAGGACGCGAATGTTAAAAAAGATGAATTAAATGCAATTGCATATACGGGTGGTCCAGGATTAATGGGTTCACTTATGGTTGGGAGTAGTTTTGCAAAGGCAATGGCTCTTTCTTTACAAATTCCAACTATAGCCGTACATCACATGAAAGCACATATATTGGCTCATTTTATTGATGATCCAAAGCCGAACTTCCCCTTCCTGTGCTTAACCGTATCTGGTGGTCACACACAAATTGTTTTGATAAAGGATTATTTAGAAATGGAAGTTGTAGGCAGCACCATTGATGATGCCGCGGGAGAAGCTTTTGACAAGTGTGCTAAAATCTTCGGGTTAACATACCCTGGGGGGCCATTGATTGATAAATACGCTAAGGAAGGAAATCCGAAAGTATTTAAATTTCCCAAACCGAAAGTAGCAGATCTTTCATTTAGTTTTAGCGGCTTAAAAACGGCAGTACTCTATTTTGTTCAAAAGCAAACCAAGGAAGATCCAGAATTTGTAAAAAACAACTTAGCTGATCTATGTGCATCCTTGCAATATACTATTGTATCGATTTTAATAGAAAAAATAAGTAATGCGGCAAAGAAATTTGACATTAAAGATATCGCAATTGCTGGAGGAGTTTCAGCGAATAGTCGTTTAAGAGCTGAGTTAAAAGCTTTAGAAAACAAAGGGTACCGCACATTTATTCCGGATTTTCAGTATTGTTTAGACAATGCTGGGATGATCGCGATGACCGCTCATTTCCAATATTTGAAGAACGATTTTAGCTCTTTAAAATTCGAACCTAAGGCTCGCTGGCCCATGGATGCATAATTGGTCCATTATTTGAATACCATTTATTAAATTATCTTTACACTTATGAGAATTTTGTTAGCCTTTTTATTGATTAGTCCTATTTTTCTTCAAGCCCAAAGCCAAAAAGCACTTGACTTATATGGTGAAGGAGTGAAAAATTTTTACAGTGAGGATTACGAACAAGCCATAAAATTTTTTTCTGAATCAATTCAATTAGAGGAAGATTTTCAAATTGCTCTATTCAACAGAGGCCAAGCCTTGATGCAATTAAAGTCCTATTCAAAAGCTATTGAAGATTTTAATCATGTTATTGGCTTGGACAGCAACTATGTTGACGCTTACAAAGAGCTTTCTACTTGCTTGATTAAGACGAACAAATTCAAAGAAGCGATTAGTCAATTGCATAAAATGATTGCTTTCAATCCTAATGTAGTTAGTCCATACAAGCAACTGGGCTTATGTTACTACTATACAAGAAAGTATCAGTTAGCCGAAGATGCCAATACCGTATATTTAAATGGTAATGGTAATGAGAATGATTTGAAAGCTTGGTTTCAAAAGGGATTGAGTAACTTCTATTACGCTGATTATCAAACAGCAATTAAAGACTTTACTGCCGTATACGAGCTTAACAATCAATACACTACGGCCTTAGAATGGAGAGGGAGATGTTACCAAAAGGCGAATTATATAAACAAAGCATGCGCAGATTGGGAATTAGCAATTGAAAAAGGACTCAAATCTTCAGAGGATTATCTCCAAAAATATTGTGGCCCAACAAGATAGATCAATTAGATACTATCCAACCAATTTTTAATCATTTGAAGACCCTTTGCACTTAGTATTGATTCAGGATGAAACTGTACTCCTGCTATAGGCAAACTTTCGTGTTCGAAAGCCATAATCTCCTTTTCAATTGTTTGTCCAGTTATTTTTAAAGGTAAAACTACATTTTCCAATATTAAGGAGTGATAACGCATTACTTGGGTTGGAGAGCTAATATCCTTAAATAGTATGGAACCGGGGATAATATGAAGATTAGACGTTTTACCATGCATTGGTTTAATAGCTTTCTTAAGTTGTGCCCCGAAGTACTCACCTATGGCTTGATATCCTAAACAAATACCTAGTATAGGTTTTCGATTATAAAACTCACGAATAACTTCCATACAATTACCGGCATCCTTAGGAACACCCGGTCCTGGAGAAATTACAATGGCATCAACCTTCAACTTATCAATATCAGCAAGGATTAGCTCATCATTTCTAACCACATGGCACTTATACCCTAGCTGAGAAATATAATCGTACAGATTATAAGTAAATGAGTCATAATTATCGATAAGGAGTATCACTATTAGTTAATTTGTTACTGCTGCTTCTCTAACCGTTTTATTAAGCAGTTCGAATGACTCCTTAAAGTACGGGATTATAGCTTCAAAAAGGGATAATCCTTTAGGGCCTAAAGAAACAATATGAGGATAAGTTGCTGATGATTCTTTAAGACTTGCTGTAAGGATTCCTGTTTGATCTACAAAGAACAACAACATACTGAAAAGAAGTATTGCAATTACGCTCCATACCACCCCACCAGCTAATTTATTCACGAAGTTAAGCATGATTGCTTTTAGCACCTTTTCCGTAAGGTAAGCAACTAATTTAATTGCTACAATTACTGCCAATAAGACTAAAATAAATGACAGCGCTGGCATAATAACACTAGGTACATTGAAATTTTTATATAACCACACAGCGGCTACTGAAGAAAAATTCATGGCTATCACAAATCCTAAGATTATAGCAATAAAGCTTAACAAAGAATAAATGATTCCTTTCAAGTATCCATTATAAAACGCTGCAACGACCACAAGGCCTAAAAGAATATCTATAATCATTGTAACAAGCTTTTAAGCACAGCGGCAATCGTTTTACCGTCAGATTTCCCAGCTAGCTTTTTATTTGCCAATCCCATTAATGGACCCATATCTTTTTGTGTATTAAGGCCACTTTCATCCATGATTGCTTTTAGTTCTAAAGCTACATCTTCCTTGCTCATTTGCTTTGGCATAAAATTTTCAATCACAGCTATTTCTTCTTGCTCTATAACTGCTAGATCAGAACGATTTTCTTTCAGATAAATCTCCAATGCGTCCTTGCGTTGTTTCATCATTTTTTGAAGTAGCTTATCTTCTTGTTCTTTAGACAAAGTTCCACTAGCCCCCTTCTCCGTATTTTGAACAGTAATAGCTGTTTTTATGGCACGCAAAGTTCTCATTCCTGCAGCATCTTTAGCTTTCATGGCTGTTTTTAAAGCCTCTTGTATATTTACTTCTAAACTCATAGTTAGATTTGATTATTTTGACCAATTTTTTTTCAAGGTGGCTATAAAATTAGGATCAGACCAATCTTTGATACCAATTTTACTGAATACTTTAGCACCATCACTATTATAAATATAAGTAGTAGGGTATTGTGTTACTCCATAACTAGTTATACTTTCTACTTGAACAAAACGAATGTTTGGATATAATTTAATATACTTCAAGACCTTTTCGTATGATTCATCAGAAACACAGACCACTTGTAGTCCATCCCATATTTGGTTCATTTCATTCAGCGAAGGCATTTCCTGTAAGCAAGGTCCACACCAAGTTTGCCAAAAATTAACCACTACAGTTTCATTCGGAAAATCTTTTAATTGAAGGTTCTCTCCACTCCCATACTCCTGAAAAGAAAGCTCTTTTCCCTGTATCTGAGGGACAATAAATTTTCTTTTTATAAGGTATAAGGAAGCTATAATTACCGCTCCATAGAACACTACGTTCCCTATCATTTTTTTATTCATTGGTTTAGTTATTCCTCTTCAACAATAATGAATACATCTTCATTATCTCTTTTCATGTAGTACTTCTCTCGCGCGAATTTCTCCTTTCTATCATCTGTAGAGAAGAGTTCTTCTTTAAGTTCGTTTACCTCATTAATTTCATCGTTATAATAACTTTTTTCCACTTCTAGTTCATTTAGCTTGTGGCTTAGTTTGAATTGGTAGAACAGATTATTTGCATCAAAGAAGATCATCCATACTACAAAGAATAGTAAGATGGCGAAATAGATATTCTTTAGGTACCAAGGTAGTTGCTTGTATTTCTTTATCCACTTCTTCATAATAGCAAAAGTAAGGATTTTTTGAGCGTGAAGAATAAAAAGTTATGGTAGTGAGTGTGTGTAGATAAAAAAGGGCAAAAAAAAACTCCTAAGTATGTTAAACACT
>ERZ887851.65-NODE-65-length-91486-cov-39.072623_pt1 | contig 91486 bp, 79 predicted proteins | sample MGYA00521100_ERZ887851 | MGnify/ENA primary metagenome ERZ887851 (study PRJEB32303, sample SAMEA104408602) | aquatic metagenome | biome: Brackish water; feature: Pelagic; material: water | place: Baltic Sea | collected 2014-06-06T16:11:00 | depth 11,444 m ... | reverse complement strand
TTACTTATGAAAAAATTTGGAATCAACCCTCGGTACACAAATCCGGCAAAAATGTACAAGCGACCTGTAGTTGTGCAAGTCGATGAGCCCCCAATTGACGATGATTCCAAGGAAGCTATTAATAACGCCTCTCCTCTGTAAGAATTACTCGGGCATTTTAAGTCCCCAACAGCCTTTCTTTACTGACAGGTAATAATATTCGACTATTTTTTATACACAATGAATAAAAATATGACAGATTTTGGTTTAATAGGTTTAGCAGTTATGGGGCAAAACTTAGCCCTTAATATTGCCGATCATGGCTTTAAAACTTCAGTATTTAACCGTACCTTTTCGAAAACCAAGAAGTTTTTAGATAAGAATAGTTATTCCGAAAATCTCTTCGGCTTTGAAAACCTTCTAGACTTTGTTAGTTCAATACAAAGACCCCGAAGAATCGTCATTATGGTTCAAGCCGGTAAGGCCACAGACTCAGTGATAGATTCTCTGATTCCTCTTTTAGACGAACAAGATATCATCATCGATGGTGGCAACGCTAAATGGACGGATACCATTCGCCGGGAAGCTGAGCTCAAAAATCAGAAATTATGCTTCGTTGGATCTGGCGTGAGTGGAGGCGAAGAAGGTGCCCGCTTTGGACCGTCTCTGATGGCAGGGGGCTCAACTTATGCATGGGATAAAATAAAAGATGTCTGGTTAGCTATATCAGCAAAGGTGAGTGCTACAAGTGGCAAGCCCTTGGAGGGTGCCTCTGAAGGAAACCCTATTACAGGAGGCGTTTCCTGTGCAGCATACATCGGGGAAAACGGTGCTGGTCACTATGTCAAAATGGTCCATAACGGTATCGAGTATGGTGATATGCAAATGATATGTGAGGCGTATCATTTAATGACTGATTTGCTAGGTATGACAGCAAAGGAGGTGGGGGATACTTTTTCCATTTGGAACGAGGGTGAATTGGATTCCTTTTTAATGGAAATCTCTGCTGACGCTCTGCAGCAAAAAGATCCAAGAACGGGTGGTTATCTGGTTGATTATGTTTTGGATGCAGCAGGGCAAAAAGGCACCGGTAAATGGACCTCCGTAAATGCCTTGGATATGGGAACTCCTGCACCTACCGTTGCCGAAGCCGTATTTGCCCGCTGCATGAGTGCGATCAAGGAAGAAAGAGGATTTGCCAGTAAATCCTTAACCGGGCCAAACGAACAAGATGAACTACAATCCTTAGATCGATCCAGCTTTCTTGAAGCTATCCGAGGAGCTCTTTATTGTTCCAAAATATGCTCCTACGCACAAGGCTTCCAACTTATGCAAGCAGCCGCCAAAGAATACGATTGGTCCTTAAATTTTGGTGAGATTGCCGAAATTTGGAGGGGTGGTTGCATCATCAGGGCGGCTTTTCTACAGAAAATTACCGAGGCATACCAAAAGAATTCTTCCTTAGCAAATTTACTTCTCGACGATTACTTTATTGATTGCATCAATCGTGATCAATCCCACTGGAGAAAGGTGATTGCTACTGGGGCTCTAAGAGGTGTGCCAACCCCCACCTTTTCATCCGCCCTCGCTTATTACGACTCTTATCGAAGTGCCCGGCTTCCTCAAAACCTGCTTCAAGCCCAAAGAGATTATTTTGGAGCCCATACTTATGAGAGAACGGACGAACCTCGGGGGAATTTTTTCCACTTGGACTGGCTACATCCGGAAAGACCAGAATCGCAGGCATGAATCGGTTTGTAACAAAATAGCTCTTACTTCAAACTGAGATATATTTCCTTTACCCGCTGGTAATCAGACTCACGATCAGCAGATTCCAAGATAAAATCGAATTCATGCTCTCTTTGCATTTCCGCCTGGGCGTTGGCTAGTCGAATTTGCATTTGTTCATCGCTTTCACTTGCCCGTTCATTCATTCGCGATTTCAATTCACCAATGCATTGGGGGCGAATAAAAACCGTCTTTAAGCAACCATCAAGAGCCTTAGTTTCATTACAGAATCTGCGCAAACTTGCCGATCCATTTACATCGATATTTAACAAGATATCGACACCCTGTATTTGAGCTTCTAATAGGCTATGTTTTAAGATTCCGTATTTATTACCGTGAATGATTTCATGTTCCAAAAAGTGATCTTCCAAGAGTTTACGGTCAAATTCCGACTGAGTCAGAAAGAAATAATCTTCTCCGTCTTGTTCTCCTTTACGAGGTAATCGTGTGGTAGCCGTAACCAAGCGGTTGAGTGAAACGCCAAAATCCTTCATCAACCGCTCGCAAATGGTGGTTTTTCCTACCGCTGCAGGACCAGAAATTGCCAAAATTAAGCTCATACTTTGGCAAGGGAAAATTCAGTAAATAAAAGATAAGGCCGAAGTCAATAATCCGGAAGTTAAGAATACGGAACCAAGAACTTCCATTCTACCTGGTTTCCGATTCAACCATTCAATCAAATCTCGCATCCTGTATGGCCAAGCTCCAAAATACAAGGCAACAACAATGAAAAAATAAACAATTGAAACTAGAACTAACCGACTTTGAGCTTCTTGTAAAAATGCTGCATCCAAGACCTCTCGAGAAAAAAGAAGCACCAGCATAGCCCAACCGCGGACTGCTAGAAAGTCTGCTGCATAAACAAAAGACAGTAAGGCCACACCGATGGCAACCCCTCCAATCAGCAGCTTGTAATTGCCAAAGTCAGCTTCGCTTAGAAACAGCACATGTCTCCATAAAAACCATGTCGTCGCAATTCCTATAAACCAAATACTAAAAGCCTTGGATCGAGGAAATCGAAGAAACGCCGATCGGAAATTTGATTTTGGACGTGTGAGCATTCCTCCAACCAGTGTAAGTAAAATGCCAGTAATAAGACTTGCCTGGAAAAGATTCATTGTATGAGTTTTGTCAGTTAGTTAAAGTGCCGAAAAGACTGTAAGGGGTTGCCCGGGTGACTTCAATCATACGAATTTCACCAATCAAAGATGGATCTCCCTCGAAATTTACTTTCCGAAAACATCTAGTTCTTCCCATTAACTGTCCCCCACCCTTGCGGGCTTCCCCCTCGACTAGAACTTCAACCGCTTGCTCGAGCATTCGCCTGTTGGAGCTAAGAGACTGTTTTTCCAGAAGGTCAAGAAGCTCGTGATTTCTTCTTTCAAGCTCATCTACTTCGACTTTTCCATCCATTTCGACGGATGGCGTACCCGAACGGTCGCTGTATTTGAAAATAAAACCCATTTCAAATCCGGACTGAACAAACGCTTTCTTAGTTAGCTCAAAATCTTCAAGCGTTTCTCCAGGAAAACCCACAATAACATCAGTACTCAATCTCATTCCTGGAACTTTTTCACGAAGGCTTTCAACAATGTGAAGAAATTTCTCAATTTTATAAGGTCGGTTCATCGATTCTAGAATACGATTCGACCCACTTTGCATAGGCAAATGAGCGTGCTGCCCCAATTTAGGCAATCGACCGAACGCATCGATCAAGTCGTTCCCGAAAGCGATTGGATGCGGAGAAGTAAAACGAATACGATGAATCTTTGGTAGCTCATGAATTTTTTCCAAAAGTTGTACAAATGGCGATTTACCATCAACTCGCTCAAACTGACCTCGACCATAGGCATTTACAATTTGCCCAAGCAGAGTGACTTCTTTAACCCCGACAAGGGTTAATTCCTCAATTTCTTGCAGAATCTCAGAAATCGATCGGTATCTCTCAATCCCTCGAGTTTTAGGAACTATGCAAAATGAACAATTCATGTTACAGCCCTGCATGATCGATACAAAAGCAGTTGGACTATCCCCCTTATGTAAATGATGCTTAATTTCGTTTTGAGAACCGATTTCTTCACCGAGTTCTACTACCGGCCCCGAGGAGCTTTTCCTCTCAAGCAGCTCAGGCACACGATGGAATTTTTGGGTACCAACGACCAAGCCCAAACCAGGCAACTCGTCAAGCAAGGTCATACCACGATTTTGAGCCATACATCCTATAACCCCAACCACTGGCTTTTTTTTAGTTGAGGATCGATTCAGAAGGCGTGAAGCCTTACCTATTGCTTTTTGCTCTGCCTTTTCACGAACACTGCAAGTATTTAAAAGAATGACATCAGCCTTTTCCTCCTCGTCCGTTATTTCATGGCCATATTCGAGCAATTTGCAGGCAACAGCCTCCGAGTCGCGCTCGTTCATTTGACACCCATAAGTTTTAATAAAGACCCTGCTCATTAGGAAGAATACTAAACTACAGAGCGGAAAAAACCGGTCAATCGCGAACCCACTTAATTACATCGTACAAAGACTCAATAACAGGGTCTTTTAATTGCCTCAACCTTTCAGCATCGACATGCCCACGACTGTAAAGTAATGCGTTGCATCCCGCTAAATTGGCAATTTCTTGATCATGACAAGTATCTCCAATCAAAAGTACATCTTTCGGGTCAAGTTTAAGCTTTGAAATGTGAGCTGCCACTCGATCTCCCTTTCCTTTTGCTTCTATGTTACTAGCTCCATCAATGCACTGTACCCACTGCTTTACATTAAAAAAGCAAGCAAATGACTCGACATCCTTTTGCTCGCCCGCAGAAAGAATGCTTTGTGAAATAGAGAGTTTATTCAACACCTCAAGAGTTTCTAGTGCTCGGGAATGCAACATACAATCACTGAACCGATTGCGATATTCCTTGATATAGACATTGGCCAATTTTTCGTACTCAGTACCAGAACTTGGGAGTTCTATGGATTCATAAAATTTGTTAACTGGGAAAAAAAACTTTCTTCGGTATAGATCAACTGATATCGTTGGTTTCGTGTAAGCCACAAGAACTTGGTTGAGGATATCAACGCACAAATTGACATCATCTACCAATGTTCCGTTCCAGTCCCAAATCACATGTTTTATCATTATTCTAGATTAGGATGATCAAAAAACCACCTGCAATTAAATTCTATCCCTAGGTAAATCAAATTTGCTACAGTTAATTCTTTCCTTGGTCGTAGTTTAAAAGTAACCATGAGAGACTCATTCCAGAAAAACATGGATATTGGGGAAGAATTATTTAAAGAAAACCAAAGTTTACCGAAATGAAATCGTTAGTCTCTCTATTAATATTCATAACCAGCTCAGTAAACATGCTTGGTAAGAGTAGTTAATTAGATGTTACTTAAAGATTAAGAACATTCTCGCCAAGAACCATGTTCAGAGTTCTACTTTAATGCTGTTCGTTAATGACACAGTTTCATTATTGCAACTTATCTAAATTTCTTGCCATCAATGGCACACTTCTCAAATTATTCAAATCTCTTTAAAAATTATCATGGCTAAAGCATCTGAAAAATCTTCCAGTAAATCAACGTCGGACCTCGATCTTGCACTTCAAGGTATTAACAAAAAATTTGGAGAAGGTGCATTGATGAAACTCGGAGACGCTACCAAAATGAATGTCTCTGTGATTTCAACCGGTTCTCTAGCTGTTGATTTGGCTCTTGGAGTTGGGGGATTGCCCCGAGGCAGAATTTTAGAGATTTACGGTCCCGAATCTTCTGGAAAAACTACATTCTGCCTTAGTGTCATTGCTGAAGCTCAAAGAAAAGGTGGGAATGCCGTATTTGTGGATGTAGAACACGCACTTGACCCCAAATACGCAAAAGTTGTTGGGGTAGACTTAGACAACCTCATGGTATCACAACCAGAAAGTGGAGAAGACGCACTAAATATTACTGAAACATTAATACGCTCTGGTGCAATAGATGTGATCGTGTTGGACTCTGTTGCTGCACTAGTTTCAAGGCAGGAACTTGATGGCCAAATGGGAGATACTACGGTTGGCTTACAGGCCCGTATGATGAGCCAAGCGATGAGAAGGTTAACCGCAGCAATTTCAAAATCAAATTGTGTTTGCATCTTTACCAACCAAATTAGGGAAAAGATTGGCGTCATGTTTGGAAGCCCAGAGACTACACCAGGAGGAAGAGCTTTAAAATTTTTCTGCTCGGTAAGAATGGACATACGAAGAATTGGACAGATTAAAGAAGCCAATGGAACAGTTACTGGATCAAGAACCAGACTAAAAGTGGTTAAAAACAAAGTAGCACCTCCATTTACCGCCTGCGAATTTGATATCATGTACAACGAGGGAATATCCAAAACGGGATCAGTAATCGATCTAGGAATAGAGCATAACATTTTAACAAAAAAAGGTGCATGGATTTCGTTTGAAGGAAACTTAGTTGGACAAGGAAGAGAAGCAGCTAAACAAACCTTGGCCGAAAACCATGAGTTGATGGCAAAAATAACTGCAGGAATCATGGAAAAAGTACAAGTAACGGTTGGATCTGTTCTTGCCCAGGGTAATACAGAGGACGGGGAATAAGGAACACGCCGCCCTACCCCGCAGTGATAGATACAATCATTGCTCTGGCCACTCCTGCGGGAGAATCGGCTTTGGCTGTAATTCGTGTAAGTGGTCAACTCTCAAATATAATTGCAAAGAAAGCGTGCAATTGTACAAAACCCAAACCAAGAAATGCATATCTTGTAAATTATCGATCTGCCGATGGGCAAACATTAGATCAAGTTGTCATTACTTTTTTTAATAAAGGAAACTCCTACACCGGAGAAGATTCACTCGAAATTTCGTGTCACGGTAATCCATTAATCACCGAAATGATCTGTAAAGACCTAATTAATCGAGGCTGTCGAATAGCACATCCTGGTGAATTTACTAGGCAGGCATTCCTTAACGGGAAAATTGACCTCCCACAGGCTGAATCTGTGGCACAAATTATTGCAGCAAAAAATGAACAAGCACTTAGCCTAGCCCAACGAAATTTAAAGGGGAAACTTTCCGATAAACTATTATCCATTCAACAAGATATCTTAAACCTACAAGCTTCCATTGAAGCACACATAGACTTCCCCGAAGATGATTTACACGAAAATGATCAAGAAAGAGTTCATCAGAAAGTAAGGAAAATAGTCCAGGAGCTTGAAGCATTACTCTTACAATCTACAAGAACTAAACTATTAACTAGAAACATTAGAGTGGTTCTTACAGGATTACCTAATGTTGGAAAAAGTAGCTTGTTTAATGCTCTAGCAGGCAAGAATCGAGCACTTATTCACTCTGAATCAGGAACAACAAGAGATTATTTAGAATTTGATATTAAAATTGGTAAATTCTGGATAACGCTTGTTGATACAGCTGGAGTTCATAATGCATCCGAGCAAATTGAGTTAGCTGGTATTGAAATGAGTCTTGAACAAGCAAATGAAGCTGATTTGTTTCTTTGGGTGATTGACAACTCAGTCCCCCACCCTACCGAACTCCCAGAAAAATTTACCAAATTATTACAAAGCAAGCCTACACTACTCATTCGTAATAAATCAGACTTGGGTAAAAATAATTGGGCACCAAATTATAATCCCTCGCCCAAAGCAATAAACATAAGTTCAACCGGAAAATATGGTCTCAGGGAATTGGAGACGCTTTTACTAGAAATAATACAAAAACTCACAGGAGAAGGATCAGAAAATGAATATCTCGTAGGTGTAAGGCACGAAGTACTCATTAAAAACTGCTTGGATAAGTTGAACCGTTTCTTGACAGAATCAAATAATGAAGTTGGAGATGAAATTATATCAATGCACCTTACTGAAGCTCGAAAAGAATTAGACATAATGATTGGGAGAAAAACAAATGAAGATATGCTAGATATTCTCTTCGGAGAATTCTGTATAGGGAAGTAAGGATGACACTAAGGGTAAATACACCTAAAAAGCCCTATGATGTAATTGTCTGCGGTGCTGGTCATGCTGGTTGTGAAGCAGCCATTGCTGCATCAAAACAAGGGGCAGATGTCCTGCTGTTAACAGGAAATTTAGATACCATTGCTCAAATGAGTTGTAACCCTGCCATTGGTGGACAAGGAAAAGGACAAATTGTACGCGAAATCGATGCATTAGGGGGAGAAATGGCATTAAATGCTGACTTTACTGCCATTCAATTTAAACTTTTAAATACTTCTAAAGGAAAAGCTGTCCAAGCACCAAGGGCACAATGTGATAAAAAAGCCTACCAGTTAAGGATGAAGCATGTTCTCGAACAACAGCCCAATCTAACGCTATTTCAAGCAATGGTGGATGGCTTAATCGTTCAAAACTCTTGTTGTAACGGAGTTACCACATCAATGGGACTTCACTTTTACGGTAAAACAGTCGTAGTAACCACAGGAACTTTCTTACAAGCATCGACTCACATAGGACAATCAAAGTCGGAAGGAGGTAGACTAGGCGATCATTCTGCAAAGGGACTTTCCTCGCATTTCATAAAGCATGGCATAGAACTTAAGCGCTTTAAGACTGGGACTCCTCCAAGGCTTCTAGGTAATTCTATTAATTTTAATGGCTTGGCAGAACAATCCGGAGATCAAGATCCTACTAAATTCGCTTTTTACGATAGTAGAACTGATACCGAGATGTTCCACGTGGAACAAAATAGAAGGTGGCCGACAAAAGGTAGTCATGAATTAGGTTCAAATTTAGTAAAATGCTTTCTTACCTCGACCACAGAAACTACTCATAAACTTATTAATGAAAACCTCCACCTTTCACCACTTTATAAAGGTGATATTGTTGGAACCGGACCAAGGTATTGCCCCAGTATTGAAGACAAGGTAGTTCGCTTTTCTGACAAAGATTCGCACCGTATTCATCTAGAACCTGAAGGGGTCAACACAGACGAATGGTATATTAACGGTCTTTCAACTTGTTTACCCTTTGATGTTCAGCAAAAAGTCATCAAATCCATACCAGGCCTCGAAAATGCGATGATTATCCGACCCGCTTATGCGGTGGAATATGACTATGCACCTCCAACTCAACTGAAGAAAAGCCTTGAATCTTTGCTGGTTAAATCACTATTCTTTGCTGGTCAAATAAATGGTACTTCAGGATACGAAGAAGCTGCTGCACAGGGACTTATGGCAGGTATAAATGCTTCCAGGACAGCCTTATGCTTAAACTCTTTCTCGATTTATCGAGATGAAGGTTATATAGGTGTCCTTATCGATGACCTAACCGCCAAAGGGGTTACCGAACCGTATCGTATGTTTACTAGTCGTGCGGAACATCGTCTTCTTTTTAATCATGGAAGTGCTGAGCATCGCTTTTTAAAAAAGGCTGATTTATACAACTTACATTCCTCATTAAGAAGAGAAAATATTAAGAACCAACTACAAACCACTGAAACATGGATCAAAATCTTTGAAACCAATAAATCTGATTCAGGTATAACTTATGCCCATCAAATTAAATCAGTTCCAGAAGTAGAAATTAATTTTCCCGAATCTTTTTACCAATTGCCCCAGTCGGTGCAAAATGAAGTAATTTATCGAATCACCTACGATGGATATTTGAAAAGAGAAATTGCTGCGGCAAAACGGATAAAAAATGCCGAAAACCTCGAAATACCATCTTCTTTTTCCTATGACTCACTTCCAGGATTGCGAACGGAGTGTACAGAAAGGCTCAACCAGGTAAGACCAAGTACTCTAGGGCAAGCTTCTCGAATATCAGGTGTTAATCCTGCAGACATTAGCATAGTACACATTTACTTAGAACGTTTTACCAAACTACAAAAGAATAAAGGTGATTGAAAATGAGACAGAGAATAATAATCATGCTGAGTTTGAATTAAAAAGAGCTTCGCGAATTAATGGGGTAGGGGAGTTCATTAATCGAATCATTTCCCCGAAGGTCAAAGAGAAGAATTCAAGGGGGATATGCCTAGAGATTGGTTGCGGCCATGGCCATTGGTTGTCATCGTATGCTGAATCTGATTCTCAAAATATTTTTGTCGGCATTGACCTAATTAGTAAAAGAATAAGGAAAGCTGAGCGCAAAAAAGATTCTTTCAAACTTAAAAACCTCTTTTTTCTCAAGGCAGAAGCAAGTGAGTTTCTTCATGCACTGCCAAGTGATTTACCTGTGATAAAAACTTTTATCATGTACTCTGATCCCTGGCCCAAGAAGAGACATTTTAAAAAGCGACTCATTCAAAACAATTTTCTAAGTCTATTGGCTGAAAAGTCTCATATTAACTCAAACCTATTTTTCAAAACTGACCACCGGGGGTATTTTGATTGGACAACTCATTTAATCAAAGATTCCTCTCATTGGACTTATTCAAAAGAGAAATGGCCTCACGACGCAGGTAGTTTTTTTGGCGAACTCTTCCCATCCTCGTTTTACTGTTCCGCCAAAACATCATAAGCGCAACTAATCTCGATCCGCTTATTTTTTAATTCAGTAGTTTGTATGTTTTTTCTTAGAACTTGTGAATTGACCAAAGATAAAGTTCAGCTTATAAGTTTTGACATCTCGTGAAACGATTAGCTCTATTAATTCTTCTATGCCCGTTTACAGCTTTAAATGCAGCTGGAGATGGTGTTAAGGTAACCGCTGAAACTGTTTTTAGCATTGGTCAATTTCCCGTTACTAATTCCATGGTTACTAGTTGGATAGTATCACTCCTTTTGGTTTTTTCCATCAAACTTTTAGTTGGTCGCCCACAATTGATACCAGGCAAAGGTCAATTAATTCTTGAGTCCTTAATTGGTGGGATTCGCGGGATCATTGAACCAATAGTTGGAAAGAAAGTATTTTTTCCGTCTTTTTGGCTTCTCAGCGGACTTTTCTTTTTCATATTAATCCAAAATTGGAGCGGACTTCTTCCAGGTGTGGGCACAATTGGTTATGGTACTTATTCTGATGATCATTTTAGTATTGGTAAACCTCTTATAAGACCTGGGAATGCAGATCTTAATATGACCCTAGCTCTAGCACTGGTTGCCAACATTTTTTGGTTATATTTCATCGTTAAGTATGCTGGAATCAAAGCCATCGCGAAAGATTGGTTTGGTAACAAGGCTGACAAATCGGAAGTTAGTGCTACCATCTTTGGTTTTTTGGGCATCATCTTTCTCGCTGTTGGATTCATCGAGGTAGTTTCAATTCTGTTCCGACCGGTCTCTTTAACTTTTCGTCTTTTTGGAAATGTATTTGGTGGTGAAAGCCTTTTGCACAGTATGTTCTATTTAGTTCCTCAGTTAAAGTGGATTCTTCCTGTGCCTTTTTATTTCATGGAGGTTCTGATTGGTTTGGTTCAGGCACTAGTTTTTATGCTTCTGATTTCTGTTTACATTGGATTAATATGCAACCATGACGAAGGAGAAAAACACTAATTTCAGTATGGGACTATATTCATTTGTAGACATACCTAACTATAATTAAAACTAAACAATAAATTACTATGATAGAAGTACTCGCACAAGCATCTGAACAAGCATCAGGTATAACTGGAAGCATACAATCGGCCCTTGGTTGCCTTGGTGCCGCAATAGGGGTTGGTATTGTTGGAATGAAAGCCGTCGAAGCGGTCGGACGCAACCCAGACGCAGCCGGTGCAATTTTGGTTCAGTCGATTATAGGCATGGCTCTTGCAGAAGCTGTAGCTTTTTACTCCCTTTTTCTCTAATTAAGAGGGACCTAAGTCCCCAATCGCCTCATGATAGTTTTAGCCAGCCTAACTGACACCGCTCAAGGTATAGTCGAAACCTTCGGTATTGATTGGCCTATGCTAATCGCCCAAGCGATCAACTTCTTGATTGTTGCTTTTGTTATATGGAAGTTTGCTTTTAAAAACGTCCTTTCCACGATTAAAGAACGTGAAAAGCAGATAGCTGACTCTTTGAGCAATGCCGATAAGATTAAACTTGAGCTAGAAGAAACTGAAAAGCAGCAGCAGGAGACACTTCAAGAGGCTTCCATTGCTGCCAAAAAAACAATTTCTTCCGCACAAGAGCAGGCTAAAGCTTTTATCGAAGCTCAGAAAGAAGATGCACGCAAACAAGCCGAAGAAATTATTTCGAAAGCAAAATCTGCCATGGAACAAGAAAGAGAGAGAGTTTTAAAAGAAGCTCGCGAAGAAATTGCCTCGCTTGTCGTGCAAACGGCGTCCAAAGTTTTATCGAAAGATTTATCAGAAGATGAAAAGCATAAATTTGCTTCCCGTGCTACTGACGAGTTAAATCTTTCCGTTTAAACCTTCTCCTTTATGTCCTCGCAATTCAACTACCTAGTTCAAGAACTTGTCAGAAAGTCCTCAAATGAACATGACTTTGTAGATAAAAATCTAGTCAACGAAGTATTAGTTGGTCTCAAGGAATGCAAACCTGCTAAACACCTTGAGATTTTAAAAGACTATTTGGCTGCGATAACCAAAAAGCTTCGTTTCCAGCTTGTCGAACTTGAGTTCGCTGCCGAACCAAACGATTCAGTTATCACTAAGCTTAAAGATAAAATCAATGCGGCTAATACCCTTCCTGTCGATTTCAAATACACGGTCAACAAAAGTCTTATTGCTGGTTTTCGTATAAGATTAGTTGATGATGTTTTTGAGGACTCCGTAAAATCTAGATTATCCAAACTCTCTCAATCTTTTACATCATAATACCAAACCTCCTAAAATGAGTTCCATAACTGATCTAATTCGAAAAGAAATAGAAAATCTTTCTACCGATGCCACTCATACCAACATCGGTACAATCATAACTTTAGCTGATGGCGTTGCTAGAGTTGATGGTCTTTCCAAAGTAATGTACAACGAAATGATCGAGTTTCCCAATAATGTTTTGGGCATTGCTCTGAATTTGGAAGAAGACTCGGTAGGTTGCGTTTTACTTGGGGATGTTAGTTCGCTTAAAGAAGGAGATGAGGCACGGACAACGGGCAAGCTACTATCAGTACCAGTTGGTAAGGAATTACTTGGTAGGGTCGTAGATGCAGTAGGGCGCCCCATGGACGGTAAGGGTGCTCTTAATGCTAATGAATCCCTTCCTGTAGAAAGAATTGCTCCAGGTATCATTCCCAGAAAATCTGTCGACCAACCTCTGCAAACAGGAATCATGGCGGTTGACTCGATGGTACCGATTGGTAGAGGTCAGCGTGAGTTAATTATCGGTGATCGCTCCACTGGAAAAACCACCATTGCAATCGATACTATTATAAATCAGGCCAAGATTAATAAACAGGGTGAAGCCTCTGGTGATGCAAACTTTCGTCCTGTCTTTTGCGTATATGTTGCAATAGGTCAGAAAAATGCGAATGTAGCCCGAACAATTAAAACCTTGGAGGAAAGTGGTGCGATGGAATATGTCACCATTGTTTCTGCACCAGCTGCCGACAACCCAGCGAACCAATACCTTGCCCCATACTCTGGATGTGCAATGGGGGAATGGTATATGGAGAACGGAATGGACGCCTTAATCGTTTATGATGATTTGTCTAAACATGCCGTCGCTTACCGTCAAATTTCTCTCATTCTGAAACGCCCATCAGGTCGTGAAGCGTATCCTGGAGATGTCTTTTATCTGCACTCACGCTTACTTGAGAGATCTGCCAGGTTGAAAGAAGATTGTGGAAATGGGTCTTTAACTGCTCTTCCTATTATTGAAACTCAAATGGGAGATGTTGCTGGTTACATTCCCACGAATGTAATATCTATAACTGATGGTCAGATTTTTCTTGAAGGTGACCTTTTTAATAAAGGAATTCGTCCTGCCGTATCGGTTGGTCTTTCGGTATCAAGAGTTGGTTCAGCCGCTCAAATCAAGGCCTACAAGAAAGTTGCCGGCAAAGTAAAACTGGAACTTGCCCAGTTCCGTGAGCTTGCTGCCTTCTCGCAGTTTGAATCCGATTTAGATGCAGCAACAAAAGCAAGCCTAGACAGGGGTGCCCGTATTGTTGAACTTTTTAAACAAACCGCATCCAATCCTATCGCCGTAGAGATTCAAACAGTAATTATGTGGGCCATGCAAAACAACTTCTTTGATTCCATTGATGTTGCCGATGTAAATAGAGCGACCCAAAGCCTTCGTGATTACATGGAAACTCAAGGGAAAGAAGCCTGCGAACTGATTTACTCATCCGGGAAATTAGAAGAGGAAACCGAACAAAAACTTCGTAGTTCGGTTGAAGATTGGAAGCGCAGCTTCTCTTGATTTCCTAAACTTTTACTTTCTCTTTCATCTTATTTAAAACATGGCTAACTCACGTGATATACGATTGCGTATTAAGGGAGTAAAAAGCACCCGCCAAATCACTAAGGCGATGCAAATGGTTGCCACTTCTAAAATGAAGAAGGCACAGGACGCTGCTAAGTGCGGTCGGCCCTATGCGATGCTTCTGGCTGATTTAATTGTATCAGTTGCCGATGAATTTGAGGAGATTACTCATAAATATTTCAACGACCGACCAGTTAGGCACCGAGGGATTTTAGTAATTGGAACCGACAAAGGACTTTGCGGTGCTTTAAATTCTAACCTCTTTAGAATGCTTTCTGATGTAGATTCATCTGCAAAATTTGTTTCTGTCGGGAAGCGTGCCACCCAGTACTTATCCCGAACACACAGAGATTTACTCGCAGACTTTACTCTTCCAGATAAGCCTCGCTATGCGGACATTAAGCCAATAATCGAATTTTTGCTTAGGTCCTATGGTGACGATAAAATTGACACCATTGAGGTTCTGCACACTGGGTTTATTAACACGCTTCGACAGGAACCTGAGCTTGTTCGTTTATTCCCACTTAATGATTTAGATGAGATGAGCCAAAAACTTCACGAGAGATTCGGCGTTAATGATCACCAAGTCCCCAAAGACAACCGAGAAATTCTTATCGAAAACCGTAATGATGTTTTATCTGAACTAGGTACACTCTACTTAAAGCAGGAAATTCATCAAATGGTTATGGAATCTCAAGCTTCTGAACACAGTGCCCGTATGGTTGCGATGAAAACAGCCACCGACAACGCAGGAAATCTGCTCAACGACCTTACCCTCCAATACAACCGCGCGCGCCAAGCCGCTATCACCCAGGAAATCCTTGAGATTTCTGCCTCAACCCTTTCTAACTAAAACCTACCTTCTTATCATGGAACAGGATAATTCGAATACAAGCCAAGGAAAAATCGTACAGGTCATCGGAGCCGTCGTTGACGCCGAGTTCCCAGCCGGCAATATGCCCAAAATTTACGATGCCCTTGAAATCACTTACAAGCTAAACGATTCCAGCGATGCCAAGCTCGTTTTAGAAACGCAACAACACCTTGGAGAAAACAGGGTACGAGCTGTTGCCATGTCTTCCACGGAGGGCCTCGTTCGTGGAATGGATATAGTTAACACTGCCAACCCAATCTCCGTACCAGTTGGCGAAAAAGTTCTCGGAAGAATTTTTAATGTAACTGGAGATACTGTGGACAATAAAGGAGATTGTGGCCACTCGGAAACTCGACCTATTCACCGGCAAGCTCCAACTCTGATCGATCAGGATACAGAGGCTAATATTCTTGAAACAGGTATTAAGGTCATCGATTTAATTTGTCCCTTCATCAAGGGAGGTAAGGTTGGTGCGTTCGGAGGTGCTGGTGTAGGTAAGACCGTTGTGATCATGGAATTGATCAATAACATTGCCAAAGCCCACGGTGGGTACTCTGTATTTGCTGGGGTAGGGGAACGTTCCCGGGAAGGTAATGATCTTTATCAGGAAATGTCAGAAGCGGGTGTCATCAACCAAGAAGATATTTCCAAATCCAAGGTTGCCTTGGTTTATGGGCAAATGAACGAGCCTCCCGGAGCCCGCATGAGAGTCGCCCTTTCAGGTTTGACTATGGCCGAATATTTCCGTGACGAAATGGGGCAAGATGTTTTACTTTTCGTAGATAATATTTTCCGTTTCTCCCAAGCCGGATCCGAGGTATCCGCACTTTTGGGCCGATCCCCATCTGCTGTTGGATACCAGCCCACACTCGCTGAAGAAATGGGCATCCTGCAAGAGCGTATAACTTCGACTAAAAAAGGCTCGATCACCTCTTTCCAAGCCGTTTATGTTCCTGCTGATGATTTAACTGATCCTGCTCCAGCAAACACCTTTGCGCACCTTGACTCAACTATCGTGTTGGAGCGTTCGATTGCTGAGCTCGGCATTTACCCAGCGGTTGACCCCTTGGCTTCGGTATCAAATGCACTCTCGCCGGAAATTGTTGGTGAAGAACACTTTGGAGTAGCTCGAGGTGTCCAGGAAGTACTCCAGGCCTACAAAGACCTTCAGGATATTATCGCCATCCTCGGGTTGGATGAGTTATCTCCCGAGCAAAAACAAACGGTTTTCCGAGCCCGCAAAATACAAAAATTCCTTTCTCAACCCTTCCATGTAGCTGAAGTATTTACGGGTGTTTCTGGTGAATATGTACCTGTTAAAGATACCATTCGTGGATTCAAAATGATCTTAGATGGTGAATTGGATGAGGTCGCTGAGAATGACTTTTATATGAAGGGTGGAATTGACTCTGTCATCGGTGGAGAGAATTCCTAACTCATCGCTGCTTAGTTCGTCATGCCTATAACCCTCGAAATCGTTACCCCTGACGCCACGGTTTATTCCGAGGAAGTCGATCATGTAGTTGTGCCTACCGCCAATGGAAAGATCGATATATTGTCCCATCATGTTCCTGTTATCGACAAACTAATTGCCGGTGATCTTAAGGTTGAAAAGAATGGGACCATCGAATACCTAGCTGTTAGTTCTGGCTTTGTTGAAGTCTATTCAGAAAAGGTCTCCATACTGACTGATGAAGCTCTCAAAATTAATGAACAGGACGATTCCAAAATTGAGGAAGCAGTTAAACGAGCTCAAGAAGCATTATCCGAGGGTAAGAAAAGTAACTTAGATTTCGCCGCGATCCAAAAACTTGAAGCCGCCACGCGATTTGCTTTGGCTCAACAGATCGCCAAAGGCAAATCCAGATAGTTATAAATGGTGGGCCCTGTCGGACTTGAACCGACGACCTGCCGATTATGAGTCGGATGCTCTAACCAACTGAGCTAAGGGCCCGAAACAAATAAACTACATGTTTTCTTGTAGGTTACAAGTTTGATATCAAGTCCGGACACCGTTCCTTAATTTTTTAAGCGGCCAAGGGCAATATATCTGCAGCTAAAGCATTAAAGATTTTATCTCTTCTGAGACGTGCTTGCTCAATATTTTGCGTCTTTAGGGATCGTCTTCTCCTATCTGATGTTACAGGGGTAGGGTAGACTGTATAATGCAGCCACCAAGTACCGTTGTTATTCCACAAATGATGATTAAGGTTGGACTCGTCCACACGGATCGCGAGTTCTTCAGAATTGGTTGTATTGGATGGTTTCATGGCACGTAGTTTGGTTGATACGCACTTTGTTCGAGTAGCCAAATATTCGAACAGAGCGCTGATTTCGGTTTTTACTTAAACCGCACATCTAGGTCAATGACCTGTGAACCACCGTGACCGCTCAAAACGTTCGGTTGGTTGCCGGATAAATCCGACTGTCTATAGATGCACTTGGCTGGATTATTTAAAGAACAGGAATATGATTCTCGTTGAAAAAGATGAAATGGGCAAACCTATCCTGTGTCATAAACTTTGTTAGCGTTTATCACGCAGTACAAAATTGAACCAATCCCGAAGAACTTTTCTTTCTGGTATATCTCGTAGTACCCAAGTGTTGGTATGATTCGCGAATGACATTGCCTTAAAAGTAAAATTTCCTGAGGGGTATACTTCTTTGAGGTATTGCCTCGTTTCTTCAACACTTCCCTCATGACTAATAAATTGTGGTCTATTTCCCAATCTTTTCAGTCGAGTTTTAGCAGAAGTCCGATCACTTCTGGCATATTTCCATTTCTGAACTCCGTCGTAATGACTGTGACAGATGAAACCGCACCATAGTGATGCAATCTGATCATCATAGAGGCCGATATAATTACAGGCGATAGCACCTCGAGAAAACCCAGCAATAAATAGATTAGAAATATCACCACCATATTCCCTGCATATGCGATCTACGGTCTTCTTGCAGTATTCTACCGTCGCATCAACATCACCCCACCAAGTTAGGGCATTTCTTTGATTTTCTACATCGACAAAAGGCATGGATATCCAGATGACACCTTTACCAGCAGATATGCCGTAACCAAGGTTACTCCCTTCGAGCAATCCGTGACTGCTCTTCCACTTGTTTCCTGAATACTCAACAATTACTGGATACTTCTCTCCCTTAACCCAGTCAGTTGGAAGATAAAGAAGGTGGTACACCTCCGAGCTCATGTATTCATGGTTCACATGCCTAACTCGTTTACCTGGGGTTGGCAATTCATCGGTTGTCGATGGAACAACAAGATCAAACCCAGTTTTTTTAAGATCCTTCGCAATGAGCAAAGACAGATGAATCATTCCTGCAATTGTCAGTATGATAACTTTTCTGATCATTTCATTTCTAGAGTCAAAGAATTGTACCCAATCAAACAGTTGTTACATTTACCAATCAGCAATACCTATTGAAAGGCCTCAGCTGAATCAACGATTTGAATGTTTCTAGCAGCACAAACTTTGGAAAGAATAATTGACTTCATTGAAAAATAGTTGAGGTGGCAGAAATGTAAGACTGTAAGGTTAATTTTTTAAGAACCATGAATAAACCTGAGATATTATCACTGCGAACAAACCACAAAAAAGGTTCCCTGACTCTTATCTGTCACTCATCAACTTATATTATTTTTTGCCTCGCTGACTTTTCCAAAGCTTTATGTTCAGAACATCATTTTTAGCTTCTGGTCCATCCGTGCTTCGACCCCGTTGAACATCCAGAGTTAAATCTGCCAAAAGCCTTTCGGCCACATCGGGGCGAGAAAGGTATAGATTATTCTGTTCGCTCGGGTCTTTTTCCATGTTGTAAAGTTGGGCTGAAGCTGTCTTCGCACCAACTTCACTCTCTTTTGGAGAAGACCAACCCCCGGACCCTTTAGCCAGAAGAAGCTTCCACTTGCCTTGGCGGTAGGCGAAGTGACCAGAAATAGAGTGGTGGATTATGCCCTTTCGGCTTGAAACAATAGCCTGGCCGGAAAGTGCGGGTAAGAAACTCACGCTATCTTCTGCCATTCCAGGTGCTTTCTCTCCAGTGATGTCAGAAATCGTGGCAAAGAAATCGACCAAAGTTATAAGTTGATCGCTTTGGGATGCGGCTTCGACCATACCCGGCCAACGAACCAGAAAGGGTACCCTGTGCCCACCTTCCCAAATATCTGACTTTGAGCCTCGGTACTGAGCACTTACATGATGCCCCTGTTTACGGAGCCGAGATATGTTTGCTGCCTTTGAACATCCGTTGTCACTCGTAAAGACTACTAGGGTATTTTTCGCAAAGCCATTTTTATCTAATGCATTCATGATCGCCCCGACAGTAGCGTCTGTTTGCATGACAAAATCTCCATACGGGCCAAGCCCGCTCTTCCCCTGCCACTCTGCAGTAGGTACGATTGGTGTGTGCGGCGAGCCGAGCGGTACATAAAGGAAAAAAGGCTGAGCCTGGTACTTGGTGCGCCCTTCAATATAGGCCACCGATTTTTCGGTGAGTCGGGGCAGGTTATGGATTTCATCCAATTGCTCGACCACCTTGTTGTTTTCAATAATGGTATCCATATGACCGGCGTGATGAATACCGTGGAAATAATCAAATCCTCGATGTACTGGCCCATCGGGGATGGTGGACCCAATCGGAGCCCGCTTCATTCTAGGTAGGATCTTACCTGTCTTAGCGTCCTGATACTTAAAATCCAGATGCCATTTACCAATAATGCCCGTTGCATAGCCCTGCTTTTTCAACAAACCAGCCACAGTGAGGCGGTCTGGTGCAATCAGGCATGGAGCAAAGCCCTGGACCACACCACTTTGTAAACGTGTTCGCCAGCTATACCTACCAGTCAGCAAGCCGTACCGTGTTGGCGTACAAACCGAAGATCCCGAATGGGCATCGGTAAAAGTCATGCCCTGGCTTGCAAGCCTGTCAATATAGGGGGTCTTGATCTTGCCATTTTTCGGGTTTAGGCATTGCACATCGCCGTAACCAAGGTCGTCGCACATGATCAGCACAATATTAGGCCTAAGTTGCTTGGCAAAAGTATTGAATGCCAGAAGGGTTCCTAAGGTAAATAGAATGATTCTCATAGTCTTTTTCATTTTTCTGAATATTTTCAAAATAAGAAAGACCACGAATAACCTTGTCTGGCAACTTTAGTTATCCATCTGTCTTAGTGTTTTGAGAAATACCGTAGTCATGTGCTTGTAATAGTCTAATTGTTTGGTACCTCGGTCATATCTCCATACTTCTTCAGTTTTTTGTCCCCTAGGAACCACTAGGGAAGAGAATAATTTCCAGTCGTTGTATGGAGAGCCGAGTTCGGAGTTCTTTGAAGACTAATTTACTCCCATACCTACCATCCATACATAAGGTTTACCGCGTCGCTACGAGACGCTTGTTAAACTTACTTAGCTGAACGTCATGAGATTTAGAAAGTATAAAGGTTGATGTTACAGCTCCTATTAATGCCAGTGCCATATCAGATTGCGTATCCCAAACATAGCCCTGTGTACCTAAGAATGCTTCTGCATCTTCTCCCGTAGACAATGCTACCCACCACTCAATGAGTTCGTAGAATGCACTAAATGCCAAACTAATTGAAACAATAAATAGATTTAGCCAAGCCCTACCACTTACAACTTTCTTTCGAACTAATATTTCTCTCACGATAAGTGCAGGCACAAAGCCTTGAAAAAAGTGCCCCACTTTATCGTAATTATTTCTATCAGCACCAAACAACCCGTCAAAGAATGGGACCTCTGCATAGGTGTAGTGTCCGCCGATCATTAGAACAACACAATGAACCAAGATCAATGCATACAATAGTGGTGTTAGTCTAAATTTATTATATGTTGTGGCTAATATTATTCCTCCTAAAAGAGCCGGTGCGACTTCCAAGAACCAGGTAAACTGATCCTTCGGATATACTCCAGACCATAGCAATACGATCCAAAAAATTGAAATCCAAATATACTTCATTGTTCAAACTCATTAGGTGGAATACGGCTATAACATTTGCCTCAACTTCCTTGGTTGAATGCCTTAATGGCTTTCCAACAATGAACTTCTCTTCTTGAATAAACTGATCGGGCCGATTTTTAAGCCACTTAATAAGGTAAGCCCGCCCTTCGAAAGAGTGGCAGTAGGGGCATCAACCACGAACAAATCCTTCTCTTTGCGGAGGATCCTGAACTAGGTTGAACAAGCGCTTGCGACCGTTTCGCGGGCACTGGGTAAAATTTCACTGCCCGTCGATGAGCACATGGAACGCTTGTTATTTACTGTAGCACTTGGCATGCTCAAAGTAGGCTGTTTCGGATTCCGTGATCCTCTACACGCAGATTAGACAGTAAATTCTCCCCGTCAAAAAGGGGAGAGAACGCCAGAGCTAGCTAAACCGAAAAAAGGTTAACACTAAGTGATAAAACTTAATATTAATCTTTTCGGCAGCTGATATTTAGCCTGAACCACGGCATTAGCCGTGCCACCACGAACTTCTTAGAGTTTCTTTACATTTGTTGCACAGGGACCTTTCTGGCCTTGCCCAACTTCGAACTCCACTTTGTCGCCATCATTTAGCGCATATCCATCCGTCTCAGAATGATGGACAAACAAATCGTCGCCTCCCTCATCTTGCTGGATAAATCCATATCCTTTATCTGAATTAAACCATTTTACTATTCCTGTGCTCATTGTTGTCTTTTTTTATATTTTTTATCTGTACTGAAATGATTTAACGAAAATTATTACAGTAATTTATTCTCTAATGTCCGAAATTGTGTACAGACGAACACATCGAGAGAGTTACATTTCATTATTATATAGGGGCTTTAAGAAAAACGCTCAAGAATAATGAGTAAGGGCTTATTTTACTAATTATTGTGCAATAAGGATAATTTTGTTCTGCTTTGATCGTTCGCTATCCATAGTTCGCATCAATATATACTCCCCCGCCTTATCAATTGGGCTACCTGTAAATGAATACCCATGTTCACCTATTATATCAGTCTTGTAAGAGGAAATTAAGCTAGATGTAGAATCAACAATTGCCATGCGCATCACTTTTGTTGGCAGTCCTAACTGTATATGTAGGCCCAAACCCTCCGCAGCCAGAGGTCGGGCTATCCATTCTTTTCTCTCACCACCAACATCACGAACAATCGAAACTTTTGAAATTTCACCAGGTTCAACATAAAAACTATGTATACCTAAAGCAGACAAGCCAGTTCGACTATCTTGCGTAGAATCACAAGCTTGGAGTGCCAGTAACGCTATGGCTGTTACGAAAACTTGGAAGATCTTGGCTGACTTAAACATGAGTCGAGAGAAGCTAGGCTGGAGTTATTTATCCTCCTAACCCTTACTCGCTTGATAAATAATGTAAAACCCCATTCATTGAAGTCTTGAAGTTTTCCAAATGCTTGCCGTAAATTATCGGCTGTTGAGCAAGTTATTGAATAAACTTTTGGCCGCATCTTCGGGTTTGTCCTCCTCCTCTTTCTGACCGGGACTATCACCCTTTGTTTCTTGGACGCCGGACTGAAAGGGTAGTAAGCCCTGCAAAAGCCCGCCTGCACCTTTCGTATCCAAGAGTTTTTGCCCTGTTCCGCCTGGAATAAGATTTTGCAAATCCCCATCGAGTAAATTCCCAGGAAGGTTCCCGCCAATCTGTTTCTGGATTTCTGAAGTGATCTTTTTTTGAAGAACACTTTTTCCTGCTTCGAGAAGAAAGTTGGAAAAGGCTTGGGTATCTACATTAATCCTAGGATTGTCCATCGGACCAAAGATGTTTACTGGGAGCGTCAGTGAGTCCAATTGAGTTTGTCCAAGTTTAGGGATGGCAACGGTCGTGCCTTTCACCATAACGGTCACGGGCAAATGGACATACATTGCACCTTCCTGGTTTTTCCAATTTCCATCTGTACTAATATCAATTGTACCACCCTGCAGGGGTGGACTGCCTCCCATTTTTATCCCGCTCAGTACTTCGTCTACAGGCAAGCCTTTGTAAAAAAAGGCGATCTCATAGGTGACTCCCTCTCCACCTGATGGCCCACCAAGGAATAGGCTCATCCCCAAGGTGCCTTTGCTGGAGGAAATGCTCACTTCCTTGTCTTCTTTTACCAGGTGTGGGTGAGAAGAGAGGTTTTTGCATCGAATATTGAGGGTTTCCGCCACAAGGAAGGGTACATGGACTTCTTCGGCAATAAATTCGCCCACAGTAAAGCTTGGGCTTTCTTCCAGTAGATGCAAAGCCCGGTCATAGAAGTAATCCGGTCTGGGCAAGGCCACTTTTTCCTCATGTACTTCGTCTGGGAGCTGGACGATCTGATCCTCCATTTTGTCTTTGATTCCGGATGCCTGCTCAATCCATTCCTTGAGCTTGGCCAACTTCTCTTTCCATTCTGCCGACTCCACAACATAATCTTCGATCGTTTTATCATCCGGCTCATCAGGTGGCAGAGGGTCTGATACTTTGGGTGGTCGTCCAACTTGTACAGCCTGATAGGCCCGCTTTTCTCCATAAGTAGCATCGACCAAATACACCTTGTCCAGTCGCACTCTTTTACGAAGCAGATCGGTCGTATCAACATCAGCTTCCAATTTTTGAGCCCGTATTAAATCATACTCCAGGTTGGTTGCATCAGACACCACAAGCCCGGTCACCGTCAAACGGTTTGCGTTGAAATCGACCTCCGCATCCTTAACTTCAACCGTGGCTCCATTGATCCGTTCCAACCCCGCCTGCAGAGTTGCCGTCAGGATAGGTCCTTTAAAAAAAAGGCTCAGGATATAGAGGAGACTCCCAAGCAGGACCACAAAAACAATGCCAAGCAGGCGTATGGGGTTGCCAAACTTTTTTGCCAGGAAACTGTCCCAGGATTCTTTTTGGTCTCCTCCACCCAGGATGATCCAGACCAGTGTACGAACCCAAAATTTGGATGAATAGTTTTGGAACTTTTCGCTGCTCTTTTCCAAATCCGCCATTTTCTTACGAAAGGAAGTCATACCAAAAGATACGAGGACGCCAGCTACCAAACCGAGGACCGCGCCAAGAAATTGACCGCCGGTTACCGTATAATATTCGAGGCCAAAGAAAGCCAAAACCGGTGCATTGATGAAAGTTTTGAAAAGGCCTTGGGTGGGCCCATCCAGTAAAAAAGTTCCCGCGGAGTAGGCAAGGGGTATAAGCGGCAGAGCGACCAGTTTAGCTAGAACACCAACCAGGGCGGCAAGGACGAGGTTCGCATTTATAATGATCAGGGCAAAGCTCAGAGCGATCAACAACCCAGGTGCCTGAGAAAACCCGGGGACGAACCCAAGCATCATCCCAAGAACGCATGCCATAAAGAGCTGAAATGGAGTCGAATTACCTCGGAGGATTTTCCCGATTTTTCGAGTTAAAAACATATTTTGGTTAAGAACTAGGTTTTTTCATGTGCAAGGAGGAAGATCTTTTTTCCAAGTTGCAGAGATAGTTTGGTATCTCGAAATCTCTTTAAACCCTTAAAGGGTCAAAATTATAATTTAAGAATGACTTACTCTGAGGTTGTGAGGAGTTAAAAATTGCCCAACGTCAGAGTGCACGCACGGGCAAAGCCCGTTGCTGTGCCACGACTTGTTATGCCTCTTTCGAGTTCTTACCTTTCCACTCCGCCCATCCTCTTTCAATATCTGTGATTCCGATAGCGGTGGCACTTTTACTGACGTAATCCATCTTGAAATCAATTGCGAGACGCCTTAGTTCAGCGTCAAACTTGGAGTCCTTCTCTAGGCCAAATTTCTCCACCTACCGACTGGCAATCCGCTGCGGCACTAATGGAGCGCTGGTTAGAAAGACAGCTTCGTCGCCCTCTGCCCTGCGGAAGGTATATTGACTGCGGTGATTATCTCGGAAATCCCCGCCGGTGTAGATGGAGTGGGACGTCAGTGATAGGATCTCACCGTCGAGCTTGAGAGTGGCGTGAACGGATTTCCCCTGAAAGTCCCATGTCGAAAAGCCATAGGGTAATGTCGTTGATTCGATGGAATCTCCCAGTGAGTGAAATACGGAAGCGCCCCAATTACAGTCATTGGGACAGCATGCGGCAAAGGCATGAATGTACTTGGTGAAGTTTTTCTCATAGATAGCGATCTTGGTAATACCTCCCGTATCTTCATCGGTATTCACCCACACGCCGAGCAACCCATCCGCTGGGTAGGTGGCCTGAGTTGGTTCAGACTCCCCGGTGGAATTGACCATCTCCCTGTCTTTCTTAACCGCAGGCTTCGTTTTGGGCATGGCTAAGGGCGGCATTACTTCCTCCACGACAGCCATGTCTTCCTTGGGCTTGAGAAGCATGAGTCCAGTCGGGTTGCTGAAGGCGTTTTTCAGCTCCGCAATCTCGCCACTCTTGAGGTCGATCCGATACACCGCCTCGTCCTCCACTGGGCGTTTCCCTCTTCCGTTCGCGGCGACAATGAGCTGATCATTCTCCACGGCGACCCCGGTGATGTTGCCTCTTGGGGCCGTTGCCACTTTCAAGACTTCATCCAACTCCGGGTTGTAGGAGTATATATCCCTGCTTTGACAGATGTAATACATTCCATCCGAGTAGGCGATCGCACCCAGCCATCCCTTCAGCTGCTTGAGGCTGAGAAAGACGGACAGATCGTAGGTCGTCAGATCCACGCTCAACAAAATATTGTAGCCATTTTCGGAGACAATGAGTTTATCTTCGACCACGATACCGCGCATGTTTTGGATGCGGCGATCAGGCCCATCGGAAATAGGAACCGTTTTGAGGTGTGTTCCGTTTTGGTCCACGAAGTAGATGGCATCGTTCGAGTTATCAAGAAAGGCGATACGATCATCCGGGATCACAGTAAAGCTGACGTAACTCAAGACCTCCGGCGGAATCTCGAGGGATCTCTGCTCCCTGCCTTCGGCGTCGTAGACCGAAATCGTGGAAGCCTGCTGGACATAAACAGAGCCGGAATTATCCCGAACGATCCTTGTTCGTTCAGCAGGACTTGAGTTCAACATCCGGGCTGGCCCGTTCATCTCTGTCATCATCGCCATCTTCGCGGGCAGGGGCGATTGGTAGGAGACGATAGTGCGTGAATTTTCGATGAAGGCGGCCGCCTGAACGAGAGGCTTCGCCCCATCAGCTTCCGCGGTGGACTTTATATCCCCCCGAAAAATCTTAACCGATTCGATCTCGAACTCGAAGGCCCCCGCTTTCTTGTCAGCAACAGAGAAGCCTAAGGAATTAACGTCTGCTGGATCGATTGGTTTGCTGCCTGGAACCGGATTACCGAACACCTGTAGTTTGAAATCAGAAAACGGAATGAGCACATCACTGAATCCGCCTTTGGCCGTTGGCAAGTCGATACGATATGACGTCGCCATCCGATTGTCCGTGCGCAGCTGCACCCGGTAGGTTCGCCCATCGCCTCGGGCCCTTACAATGATCCCTGTCGCTCCCACCAGGTTCATAGCGCTGGGCTCGGTGCGGATGGAGGCAAAGCCACCGCCCTTCTCCAGAGAAAGATCCCCCGTGAACAGGAGCGTTTTTCGTTCGCTGTACTGAAAGTTACCCTTCGATCTGCCTCCCATGACCCCGTCATTCACAGATCGCCAGTTCAACATGGAATCCGGCGTCTCGAATGAGTAAAGAATCTCAGCCTCCTCCTCGGCGACGCTCGCATCGGTGGCGAAGAGAGAAAGAAGCGCAACGGCGGCAGCCGTCGAGAAGAGTGTGGGCCTACTGGCAAAGAGGAATGACTTCATGGTTAGAGTTGTTGTTCGTGGGAAAGCCCAAATCGGATTCAAGTATTTTGACGGATTGAGGTTTGGGCGGCGCCGTTCCATGGTTCTGGACCTAATAGGGTTAAGTCCGTGACCTGACCCTATTAGGTCTACGAAGGCAAATATGAGCAGGAGGGCCAGTGCGCGAATCGTCATTTCTTGGGATAACGTTACTCCTCAGGCGCGGCCTTTAGGACGTCGCCTGCAGGAGATTGTTCGGTTTGTTTCATCATCAGAGTGCTTCTACTTCAGTAAAATAGGCACCGCCAGCTCTGCCTTGTTCATCAAAGAGCCAAGTCTGCAGTTCGGACTTGCCGACTGGTAATTCTATCTCGAAGACGACACCCTTGGACCCCGGATCGACTCTTGCTTCCATTTCCTTGCCTGCGATCCGCACTTTTGCTTTCAGCGCTTTGACTGGCTTGTTTGCCGCAGCAGGCCACTGGCGTAGAGTCAGGCGATAGAGTCCAGCCTTCTTGACGTTGACCATCCAGGGTCCGGTCACTCGGACCAGTTTGCTGATTTGTCCGAAGTTCCAAGGTGGATTACCCTTCGGCATATACCAGTCCTGGGAGCAGAGGACGGTGGGGCTTTCCGCCGGGTTTCCCAGGTCGATTGATACGGGCACCATTCGTAGCGAGACTGATTTCCAGAAGGAGGGGTAGAGCGCCCGCAATTCTTGGACCAGCCCAGGATTCGATGCGGAAATGTCATTCCGCTGAGCCGGATCTTGATCCAGGTTATACAGTTCTTTACCGTTAATAAGGCGCCAGCGACTCTTCAGTACACAGGTATGCTCCCAAGCTTTGGGAGCGTCGCTAAAATAGGCTCCTCCCTGAAACTGGACGATAAGGTGGTCTCTGCGAGATAGTGCGTCGGGGTCTTTCAGCTGGTCCGAAAAGGAGATCCCATCGAGTTGCTGTGACTCAGAAATTGTGATTCCGCACAGGTCTGCCAGGGTAGGCAGAACATCAATATGAGCTGTGATACTGGAAATATCCTGTCCACCTTCGATCCCGCCATCGGGCCAATGAATAAAGAAGGGGACCCGATGTCCGCCCTCGTAAACGGAAGACTTTTTTCCGCGCATTCCCGCGTTGAAGCCTTGAACCGCTTCCGATGTCAATCCATTGAACTTAGCACCGTTGGCGGTTCCATTATCAGTCATGAAAATCAAGATGGTGTTGCTGGCGAGTTTCAGATCTTTGAGCTGCTCCCGCAGCAATCCCATGTTGTGGTCTATGTTGGCAATCATGCCGTAGAACTCCGGTCCGCCGCCCCAATGTATTTTTTCCCGGTAAGGTTCGCTCCATTTTGGGTCAACTCGGTATGGTCCATGGGGTGCATTTGTCGCGAGGTAGAGAAAGAACGGTCTGTCCTTATTTCTCTCAATGAAGCGCATCGCTTCCATGAACCACACATCGGTGCAATAGCCCTTGAACTTCTCGTGTTTTCCGTTCCGTTCGTAAGTGTCGTCGAAGTAATCGTTTCCCCAAAAGTCAGACGCCTGGCCAACGCCGCCACATCGATGCCAGACAACATTCTGAAAGCCCCGATCCTGTGGGCGATGCGGCGCGTTGTCGCCCAGATGCCACTTGCCGACCATGCCTGTGGCGTATCCATTGGTAGAGAACACGTTCGCAATTGTCTTTTCGTCGGTATGCATCATCGTTCGTCCGGAACTCGTGCGGTATGCCCCCGTTCGCCCTGGATACCGTCCGGTCATCAACGCAGCGCGTGTTGGAGTGCAGAAAGGGCTGACATGAAAGTCCGTGAAGCGCACCGAGTCTTTGTAGAGGCGGTCCAGATGGGGTGTCTTCAGGATAGGGTTCGAATGGCACTCTAGGTCGCCGTATCCCTGATCGTCCGTCATGATCAGAATAACGTTAGGTCGCCCTGCGAAAACATTCATTACCAACGAACACAGTAAGACTGAAAGCAGAACTGTGATGCGAATATTCATGAGTAGTTTATCTCCTCTCGCCGAACGTCCTGAATGAGGGTGCAAAATGGCGCGTCCATTTTGCTACCCTCCATTCTCTTGTTCGGTCTATTTCTTCATTACGGTTTTCTGCGAGGTGCTGAGGATCTTCTTTCCGTCTTCTTTGACGGTTATAGTTGTGAGAGCCTCGACACCATTGGCTGTTTCGTTAACGAGTACCGTACAGAAGATCACGTCCTCTTCCTTCTCGTCACACACCTTGATGGTTGCCTCTTTTCCTGCCATGGTTACGGCTGTTGGGGCGCTCAGCACATTCTGCGTGCCGTCTTCTGCTGTCTCCTGAATCCTGAACTCAACGGTGTACTGCTGTTGTCCAGCCGGTGAAACGGTTGTAGTTGTCTGATACGACTTCGGAGTCGTTGCGCATCCTGCAACCATGACGGCTGCAAGGGCGATGGCTAGTGATGCATATCTCATTCTTTTGTCTCCTTCTTCTTTGTGACCGAACTTATATTATTCGTTACTTTTATCATGCATACTTTATATGAATGTAAAGTTTGAACGATGAGCAAGACCTAAATAAGCTCTAATATTTGAAGCGATAAGGGAAGGGACTTTATTCTCTGTATATCAAGTAATTTTCTTGTTAAACATGCATATAAATCATGTACTAATTATTTGACATATGCATGAATGGGTAAAAGTTCAACTTAAAGAATATGCGAATGCAGAGGAGAGGCAGGCGTGGTGGATTACAATCAAGTGGTATTTTGGTTTTTGCGCAAAGAAGGGATTGGGAGAACCGAGCAACCGTGAAAATGGAAAGGTTTTTTGGCGAGAAGCAGTTTTACCAACTAAGCCAGATGATTGGCAAAAGAAGCAATGGGGAGACGCGTTGAAATGGTTTTTTCAGGAAATCACTGCTCGTGATATCGCTGGGCCAAAATTGAGAAGGGCACTCCGCCGTCGCCACCTTGCCTACACTACAGAAAAAGCGTACATGGGATGGTTACGGCGTTTTCAAGCGTTTCTCCATCCAATTGAGGTAATGGAATCAGAAGCGGGGGAAGTAGTTAATTTTTTGACCTACTTGGCGGAAGAGAAGAGAATTTCACCAACAGGTCAAAATCAGTGTTTTAATGCCCTGTTGTTTTTCTTCCGCCATGTAAGAGAGCAACCAAATGTAGATTTTCGGGGGGCAACCCGAGCAAAGAAGAGAATAAGGGTACCGGTTGTTTTATCTCAAAAGGAAGTGACTCGCCTGCTGGAATTGTTACCCACTAAATTCCGGTTAATGGGCCGCTTGCAATACGGAGCAGGCTTACGGGTAAACGAATTACTGCGCTTGCGGGTTAAGGATTTAGATTTTGATCGCGGTCAGTTATCTGTCCGAGGGGGCAAGGGAGATAAGGATCGGGTATCGGTGCTACCAACTTCTTTAATTGATTTTTTACAACTACAAGTCGAACAAGTAAGAGCTTTGCACGCCGAGGATATCAAAGCTAAATTTGCAGGGGCAAGTATGACCGAAGCACTTGCCCGCAAGTTCAGCGTGGCTCGCAAAGAACTTAGCTGGCAGTACCTTTTTCCCCACAGTCAATTGGCAAAGAATCCTCGAGGTGAGGAACTTCTTCGACACCATGCACTCGAAAATTCGTATCAAAATGCAGTGCGCAATACCGCAAAGAAAGCAGGTATCGAAAAACGGGTGACACCCCATGTCCTGCGCCACAGCTTTGCCACGCACATGCTGGAGGGTGGGGCAGATATTCGGACGGTGCAAGAGCTCCTGGGGCATGCTTCCATAGAGACTACCCAAATCTATACCCATGTCATGAAGAAACCTTTCGGAATTATAAGTCCCCTCGATCGCCTGTAACGACGATTTCCAAAAACAAGAAATGATCCTAAAGAAAGATTTAAGCTTTCTAAGTGTTGCTTATATGTGAATCGCTTCACCATGCACAGAGGCAGCAGCTTCGGCTAAGGCTTCACTCATGGTGGGGTGGGCATGAATGGTCTGGTGAATCTCATCGACTGTAGCTTCCAGCTTCATCCCCAATCCATATTCGGTGATCAACTCGGTGGCGTCCGATCCAATAATATGTGCACCTAAGATCTCCCCATATTTCTCTCCAACGATAATTTTCACAAATCCTTCTGGATGATTGACTGCCACCGCCTTGCCTGATGCAGCGAAAGGAAATTTGCCTACCTTGTAAGCGACTCCCTCTTCCTTGGCCTTTTCCTCGGTCAGCCCAATGCTGGCAACCTGTGGTTGGCAATAAGTACAGCCGGGAAATGAGTCCAGGGGAATTGGCTTGGCATGCTCAAACATACCATTAACTGCCTGCACCGCACGGAAGGTCGCCACATGAGCCAACCAAGGTGGCCCAACCACATCACCCGTCGCAAAAACTTGAGGGAGAGATGTTTGGTAGTTCTCATCCACTTTTATGTATCCGCGGTCTAATTCAACTTTGCATTTTTCCGAAAATACACCCTGCAAATTGGGCACCACTCCAATCGCCAGCAAAACGGAGTCAACCATTATAGATTCTTCACCCTTTTCTCCATTTAGGGTTAAGGAAACTCCATCTTCCACGACCTCAATCTCATCCACCCGTGTATTTACACGACAAATAATGCCCTGTTTATCAAAAGCGGTGGCTAGGGCCTTGGAGATCTCTGCGTCTTCAACTGGCAGGATCTTGGGCAGCATTTCAATCAGGGTGACTTTGCACCCGAAGGCATTAAGAAAATAGGCAAATTCCGCACCGATCGCACCGGCCCCCAGAATGGCTATACTTGCAGGCATCTCCTTCATTGCTAATGCTTCTCTCGAAGTCATGATACGCTTTCCATCCACGGGAACTTCCTCCAAGGTTCTTGGTTTGCACCCGGTCGCAATCATCACCTTGTCAGCTTTTAGTAATGTACCCGCGTGTTCACCATCAACCACCTCAACTACGCCGGGCTCCAACAAATTGGCAGATCCAACCACATAATCCACTTTATTTTTCTTGAAAAGAAATTCGATACCACCTCCCATTTGATCGGCAACCGTACGGGACCGACCCATCACTTGGGCAAAATCAACTTCAATTTCCTTACAGGTAAAACCAAAGGTTTCTGAGTGCAGAGCGGCTTGGTAAGCTTCGGCACTTTTCAGCAAAGCCTTGGAAGGTATACACCCCCAGTTCAAACAGGTACCCCCGGCTCTTTCCTTTTCCACAACTAAGGCACGGCGGCCAAGTTGTCCGGCCCGAATGCCCGCCGCATAACCCGCAGGTCCTCCTCCAATTATAATTAGGTCATATTGGGTATCTAGGTTCATTGGCTTTTGTTCGTTGTATAAATTTACTCAACTTTTATATGGTTTGCCCACCTTCGTCAATGAAACGAGATTTCTTTCCCTTGGGCTTGAACTTTTGGCCGAGCAAACTAAATTTGCATTCTTTGAACCACAAATGATAGACGCCTTGCACACACTTCATGATTATCGAGAAATCATTTCCCGCCATCTTTTAGAATGCCTTGAGAATACTCACCTTGATGGATTTCCAAAGTATCAGGGAAAAGTTAGAGACCGGTATGATCTTGGTAATGAATACGCCTTGATCACCACAGACAGGCAATCGGCATTTGACCGGGTTTTGGCAGCCATCCCGTTTAAAGGACAAGTACTTAACCAAACCGGTGCCTGGTGGTTTGAACAGACAATGGATATTATGCCCAATCATGTGCTAGGTATTCCAGACCCCAATGTTACTCTGGCCAAAAAGTGTAAACCGTTCCCCGTTGAATTTGTGGTGCGTGGATATATGACCGGTAGTTCGAGCACCTCCATTTGGACGCAATACAACTCGGGTGTCAGGCAATACTGCGGGATCTCCTTCCCCGAGGGAATGCATAAGAACGAAAAATTTCGCCAACCCATTCTTACTCCCACCACCAAGGAAGAAGCTCATGACCGCCCAATTTCTCCTCTAGACATTGTCAAAGAAGGTTGGATGACTCAGGAGCACTGGGACTACGCGTCTGAACACGCCTTAATGCTTTTTGCCCGCGGTCAAAAACTTGCCCGGCAAAACGGACTTATTCTGGTAGATACAAAATATGAAATGGGTCTTTCAGAAAACGGAGAAATTCTCCTTATTGATGAAATTCACACCCCGGACTCTTCAAGGTATTGGCTTGAACCAAGCTACGAGACCCGATTGGAGAAGAACCTGGAACCCGAAAATGTGGACAAGGAATTCCTCAGGCTTTGGTTTCGCGAAAACTGCGACCCCTATAAGGACAAAACCCTGCCTAAAGCCCCCGATAATCTGGTGGTTGAGTTATCTGCCAGATACATTCATCTGTTCGAGACAATAACCGGTCAAACATTCAAATTCCCAGATCCAACTCAGGGAATCATGGATAGAATTGTTAATTCACTTAACCCTTAGCTTGCCAATAGTCCCTAGCTCAGGAAACAGGTTGCTAAATTCGGTTAATCTCAGCGAGTACCTTGTTGGCTATTATTTCATACCGGTTTGTATCAGATTTCCCGGGGTCTAATGTATCGATTTTTAAAAGAGTACCATATTCCACAACAAGTTTGCGGCCAATTCGAGGAAAGAGCATTCCTTTACCAAGTACTTTGTTACCTCCCGTAACCCTAGCCGGCAATACATCCACTTGAGATTTGGCAAGTAACAAACCAATACCTTTCTTGCCTTCGCCTAAATTACCATCCGCGGAACGGGTACCCTCAGGAAAAAGTAACAAGGGATCACCACCTTTTAAAACTTTTAAAACACGTTTTAAGGTAGCTATGTCTAATTGAGAACGATTTACGGGAATAGAGTTGAGATTACGTATAAGAAGACCAAGTGGCCAAAAAAACAATGAATCCCTGGCAAAGTAATGAAGGTTACGGGGGAGTCTACAACCAAGGGCAGGGGGATCAAAATAACTTGAATGATTAGAAGCCAAAATAAAAGAACCAGATTGTGGAACATTTTTGATGCCGTGAACTTCCAGACGATGAAAAGCCTTGAAATAAAACCAGCTTACATACTGGGCAAATCGATAAAAAATTTTCAAGACAAGGAAGATATGTGTTTAGATATTAATGAGACGACCTCATTAACTGATAGAATTCCCGTATTTATAGATATTGCACCATTTGGACACATGAGAGGCGCTACCTTACGGGTGCTATCTATATTATCACGTTTAGATATAGAATCATGTTCACCATCAGATAAGCGTCGGCCTTGCCTCACATCAATTTCAGCGTGTAGAAAAACCTTAAGGTTTGCATCAGGTAAAACAACACTACCAATATCACGCCCGTCCATAATTATTCCAGAAAAACCAAGATCAAAGCCATATTTCACTAATCCACGTTGATATTTTAACAAAAGTGAACGAACTTCAGGAATACGGGCGTAATATGAAACTTCTTTATTCATACGCTCATTGCGAAGTTCATTCTTGGAATAATAAATTCCGTCCACGAAAAGTTTGACCGAAAATTCTTCTAATTGAGAAGTGAGATCAACATTGTCATAGAGTAAATACTGGGGAACCAAATCAGGAAGTATATTTTTATTTAAGAAAAATAAAGAAAGCGCTCGGTAGTGTAAACCTGTGTCCACATGAATATATTTATATTTTTGGCAAATGGCCTGCGCAGTGGTTGATTTACCAGACCCAGCAGCACCGTCCAAAGAAATAGAAATATAATTATATTTTTGCATTAGAATCGATTAGGGCAGTGTTTAAGCGGTCGAAAAAGCCAGGGAAAGTTTTCGCACAGCATCCAGGATCTTTTATTGTTAACCATGGTTGACCATCGCCGAATAAATCAAAAGATCCCAATATAGCAAAACTCATCGCAAACCTATGATCCTTGTAGGTACAAATCTCTACACCATTTTTGGCGACTGAACGTAATTTATTTAAATCTGGCTTAATGATGAGACGGTCAGATTTTTCAGTCACATCTTGCCCTAGTTTGGCTAATTCTCGAGCCATCGCAGATACACGATCAGTTTCCTGTTTTCGGGTATGCTCAATTCCATAAATTTCCAATTTATCATTCAAAAGTGGACTAATTGCCGCCAAAGAGAGAAAAGTGTCGGAAATATCAACAAAATCAAAAGATCCACCTGTTAATGAAGAAAGATTGGTGCTTTTGACTCCCTCATCATCGAAAACTATACAAGCTCCAAGATTGTTGAGGACATTATAGTAGCCAATATCACCCTGAAGCATCTCCTCTTTCATTCCCAACACCTTGCAATTACCACCAACTACATGGGGCAAGGTTAGGAAATAACTAGCTGCTGTGGCATCGGGCTCTATTTGATAGATAAAATCATTTTTTTTATATTCGCAAACTGGCACTTCGGCGAAATTCCCAGTAAGAGTATAATTAAATGTATTTTTATCAATAAATGATCGCATCATTTTAAGGGTCATATCAATAAATGGCATAGAAACAGTTCCCCCAGTGAAGTTTACCGTGCAATCGTTATTGAGTACCGGGCATTGCATCAGTAACCCAGAAATATTTTGCCCACTTTTTCGAGCGTCTATCTCGATTTTATTATTACTCAAACCACTTGTATAAAGCGTGAAAGGAAAGTGACCCAAGTTTTCATGATATTCGATCTTACAACCCAAACTTTCTAAACAATTTAATAACTCAAGCATTGGCCTTTTCCGCATAGCCGGTGTTCCATCCATGTGATAAACACCTTCTATTTGTGCAGCGAGTAAGCAGGTTAGAAAACGTGCAATCGTTCCCGCATTTCCCACATTTATTGTGCGCTCTTTTTTATTAATTACTCCTCCATTACCAAAAACTTTAATCTTATTTCCATTCTTTTGGATGTTCACACCTAAATGCAGTAAAGCTTGCTGCATTAAATCGACATCCTCGCTTTTCAGTAATCCATTAAGTTCAACCTGGCCCTTGCACATAACCGATAATATGAGTGCTCGATTGGAAATACTTTTGGAGCCTGGTACTTCAACCACAGCTCTGCATGGATTAACAAATGGTTGAATCAAAATTGATTCTTTTTCAGTTATCATTCAATTGATCCCTTTTGATTTTTGCAGAGTCCAGAAGCTTGTTTATCTTGCCTGAATCTTCAGAAGCTAATGCTATTTTAATATCCTTTAGGTTTTCGATCAGATGATCGATAGATATATTTAAATTCTCACGGTTACCCATAAGAATTTCTTTCCACATCGTTGGATTTCCACTGGCAATTCGTGTCGTATCTTTTAGTCCATTACCGGATAAATCCATCCATGTTGAATCTTTTTCACCAACTGTATTAATCAACACAGATGCGATTAAATGGGGAAGATGGCTAATCCATCCAACAATTTCATCGTGTAGATCGGGGGTTTTGTGGGTCACCTTCATATCCAGCATTTCCCACATTCTTGTAATTTTATTTAAATATTTTAATTTTGTTTGTTCGGTCGGAGTAACCATACAATTTTTCTTCTCCAACATAGATGAGGACGCATATTTCATACCCTTTTTTTCGGAACCTGCCATAGGATGTGAACCTACAAAGTATATTTGTTTATCTCTAAAAACTTCATCTGCTCTTTGGCATATTCCTTTTTTTAGGCTCCCAACATCAGTAACTATACAACCCGGTTTCAACCAACCAGATACCTGGGTGAGTTGATTCAAAATCAATTCAACTGGCGTACACAGTATCACCAAATCGGAATCGCCTACTGCATCCTGTAAATCAATCTGTGCCCGGTCGCACCAGTCCGATTGTTCACACAACTCTTTTTTTTGCTCGTTTCTCAGCCACACCCAAATCTCTCGGGCAATGCCTTTTTTCTTCAAACTCATTGCGATGGAAGCACCCAATAGGCCTGGACCTACTATGGTTACCCGATTAAATGAAATTAAATCTTCTTGAGACATTTTCGAAGGCGTGAAAGGTATTAGTTGTGAATGATGATACTGAAAAAGGGAAGGGTGAAGATCTAGACTGGGGAAATCCCCCTTCACCTGTCACTCCTGAGAATCGCAAAAAATCACAGCGCGCGCAATTGATTATTGGGATCCTTGCTTTAATCGGAATTTTTCTCCCTGGTCTTCTCTTTTGGTTAATAAGAGGTTGATTTTACTTATCGCCAATTAATTCAAACAAAGACAATGGTAAAGAGATGAAAAAGTCTCACGGATATTCCATTATCGAACTCATTCTCTTTCTCTGCATTACCGGAATACTTATCTTTCTAGCTATTCCCTTTCTTAAATCTTTTTCCAATACTACGCCCATTGAGGCTAATGATGCTTCTACCGACGCTGTTCGTTCAGGCACACCCTCAATTTCTCCACAAAATCCCAAGGACAGCAATCAGTCCACCGCTTTACCCTCAGTTGATTAATGGGTCGCAAGCTGCTATGGCTCACCGGAGGAGTGCTGGCAGTGTTTGCCCTGCTCTTTGGTATTTATTTTCTATTGCTTGAGATTGGCGGAGAGTCCGCTCGTCTTAGGATTGAGGAATTATGGGAAACGACCCGGAATACCCTGACTCATAACGGTCCGCTACTATTTCTGGCTATTGCCGTACTGCCCGGCTTGATATTACCAGTTGCTCCTTTACTTGGACTAGCAGGATTATGGGGGGGCGAGAATGGCCCGTGGCTTAGCTGCCTGTATTGCACCCTTGCCTTGTTTGCTAATCTCTCGTGGACATATTGGCTCGCCCGTGGGCCAGCCAGAAGCTTATTAAGCAAACTCCTCGCAAGGACCCGTTTCCACTTACCTGAATCTACTCCGGGTAACATGCTCGAATGGGCCATCATTTTACGCCTGACCCCAGGGGTACCCTTTATCTTTTCCAACTATGGGCTCGGGCTTCTCGGAATGCCATTTACCCAGTACTTGCTTGTCTCTTTGCCCATTCTCTCCTTTACGGGCTGTGGGTATGTTCTTGCCTTTGCCGGAATTTTTGGGGGCGAATGGAAGTATTTATGGACTGGAGCCTGCATTATTGGGGTCACCGTTTTGTTGGGAAGGTTTGTCCTTAAAAGAAAGGGAAAGAGTGCAGACTGAATTGTTTGAGCAGGAAGAAGATCGTTCTACGGTTTGGTCGATCACTGGGTTGACCCAGGCGATTCGCAAATCTTTGCAAACGCAATTTCCGGTGGTTTGGGTGCGTGGAGAAATCTCCAACCTGAGAGTCCAGGCAAGTGGGCATCGGTACTTTTTACTCAAGGATAATAACTGCCAGCTAAAGGCAGTATTTTTTCGCGGAGATGCATCGGGTTCGGCTTATCTACCAGCGGAAGGGGACGAATGCCTGGCATACGGTGAAATTTCTGTCTATGAACCAAGGGGAGAATATCAGTTACGGATACGGCATTTGCTTCAGGATGGACTGGGCAATCTTCGACTCCAATTTGATCGGCTCAAAAAAAAGTTACTAGAGGAAGGACTATTCGAAGAGGAACGAAAACTTGCCTTACCCATCTTTGCACGGACTATTGGTATTGTTACCTCGCCTGACGGTGCAGCTTTGCAGGATTTTATTAGTATTTTAAAGCGGCGAAACTGGAAAGGAAATATCTGGTTAATTCCCTCTCTGGTTCAAGGCAAAGAAGCCCCCGCCCAAATCATCAACGGGGTTGAAATAGCTTCAAAAATTCCTGATCTTGATTTACTTATTCTGGCCAGGGGAGGGGGATCGATTGAGGACTTGTGGGCATTTAATGACGAAGCTTTGATTCGTGCTATTGCAGATTGTCCGATTCCCACCATTTCTGCAATTGGTCACCAGACCGATTTTGTCCTTTCTGATTTCGTGGCCGATTTACGGGCGGAAACACCCTCTGCTGCTGCTGAATGGATAAGTTCCCAGTACCTCGAACAAATCGAACGCTTTCACCGGCTTGAAGAACGCCTACTTCGTGTACCACAAGATTTTCTTTCCCGGGCATCGGACAAACTTGCCCTGATTGAAGCGAGTTTAGAAAAATGTTCACCTCAGGCCAAAATGGAACGGCACCAACAGCAATTGGACGATTTGGAACACCGTCTCCAAACCTGTGTGGAAAACCTTTTGGAAAGAACCAACACCAAGCTTAATTCTATACAGCAAAGATTACAGGCAAACAGCCTGCCTTCAGCACTGAAGCGTGGATTTTCCTATCTTTCCGACAAGGAGGGAAACTTGGTTCGTTCCGTGAAGAATCTTCCCCCGGGCAAACGTATTACCGCTCATTTAGAAGATGGGGAGCGAACTCTCGAAGCACTTGAAAATGAGTTAGGCTAGATCGTGTTCCACAAACCTGCCTAAGGTTTTACAGCCCATTGACTCATATAAATTGCGAGCTCCCTGCCATTCACTGAAAAGTAAACATCCCTTGTAGCCAGAAGTTTGAGACTTAAGAATCATGCGATTAAGCAACTCCTCAGCCATTCCTTTGCCGCGTAATTCCTCTGGTACATACACCATATTAATCACCTGATACCGTTCAGTGGAACGGCCAAACCCGGCCATGGCGCAGAGTATATTTTCTGAATTCCTCAGAATAAATAAGTTTTTTGCAGCCTGCATTTGCTTGGCCATTTGGGTGATGGCAGCTAAGTCCATCGGTGGGTTCGCCTCCATTGCAAACTGATGAGCCCATACCCTTGCCCTTGGCCATTGTGTGCCTTCAACTCGATGTAGCTCATATCCATCCCGCGTGGTTGGATTTATTTTTGAAGTAGTTTGAAAGAGTTTAAAATCGCGAGCGGAAATACTTGGTTTATCTTTTGGTTGTAAATTTGCTGACGAAAGGAATTGGTTTACCAAATTTACCGGACCGCTGACTCCATCCAGTTTCCACTTCCTTAGATGAACATATTTTCCCAGGGCTTCGACTGCTTTTAAGGATCCACTCGATAGTAGGAGAAAATTTGAGGGTGTTAGCAGGGCAGATAAACGAACCCTTCCCCCTTGGAAAATATTTCCTGCCCAGCTTTTTCTCGAGGATTTTTCTCTGGTACGAATAATTTGCCAAAAGAGATTGTTCCATCCTTCCTCTTTTCTCAGATAAGGGAGGGCTTTGCGCTTCCAAGACGCAAATTCCAAGTATGACTGTACCCTAAATTTCAAATTTTTTTAGCAATTGAACGATCCAAAGTGCTTTCGGATGGTCAAGGGGGCAAGCAAGTAGTAGGAGATAGAATCATGGAAGGTTCTCAAAATCGCTACAATCAACGAGGCGTGTCTTCGAGCAAGGAGGAAGTTCACCGCGTGGTGGATCGTATGGACCGTGGATTATTCCCCGGGGCTTTTTGCAAAATTACCCCGGACGCGCTCACCGGACGGGATGATTTTTGCAATGTCATTCATTCCGATGGGGCAGGCACCAAATCGATACTTGGATATCTTTGGTATCGGGAGACTGGAGATGCCTCCATATTTAAAGGGATTGCCCAGGATAGTTTGGTCATGAATTTGGATGACTTGGCCTGTGTGGGTTCATGGGAAAGAGTGATGGTTTCTAGCACCGTTAACCGGAATGCAAGAAACTTTCCTGCCGACGCTCTGGCCGCTTTGATTGAAGGAACTGAAGAATTTTTACAATCCTTGCGGGATCTGGGCATTTCTGTACTCAGCGGGGGAGGGGAGACTGCAGATGTTGGAGACCTGACCGGCACGGTGGCAGTGGACTCTTGTGCCGTAGCGGTAATGGAACGTGACCGGGTGATTGATAATTCCCGAATTTGTCCGGGCTTAGCAATTGTCGGGCTATCCTCCAGCGGACAGGCAAGTTATGAAAAGATTGAAAATAGTGGTATTGGGAGCAATGGACTTACCAGTGCCAGGCATGAACTTTTATCGAAACATTATTTCGAACAATACCCGGAAACCTACGATTCCAAAACCCCGGAGGAATACATATACTGCGGGCCCTACCGCATGGCAGATCCACTCCCATGTTCTAGTTTGAGTGTGGGCCAGGCATTGCTCAGTCCCACCCGCACTTATCTGCCTGTAGCCAAGGCTATGGCAGAGGAACTTGGCGACCAACTGAAAGGCTTGGTGCATTGTTCAGGCGGTGGACAAACCAAATGTATGCGCTTCGGAACCGGCGTGCATCATGTTAAGGACAATCTTTTTGTTCCTCCTCCCTTATTTGCAGAGATTCAAAAAGCCTCTGGCACCACGGACGAGGAAATGCACCAAGTTTACAATATGGGTCATCGCTTAGAAGCATATTGCCAACCCGAACATGCCGATCGAGTAATTGAAATTTCCAAATCCTTCGGGATTGATGCCCAAGTGGTTGGCCAAACCGAAGCCTCCCTACGCCCAGATCAAGCCAATCATGTAACCATCCGTCGGGATGGGGTAGAACTTACTTATGGCTGAAGAAACCCCGTCCCCTTCGCTCTTACAAGCCCGCAAAATTTTGGACGAGACTTGGGGGGATATCCATCCCCACGCTTGTTTGGTTTGCGGTTCCGGATGGGGGGAAATTGTAGACGGGCTGTCTCCCATTTCCAGTATACCGTATGAAAAGTTGCCTGGTATGGGCTCCACCACGGTTGATGGGCATGTGGGAAACCTCTGGCTTGCCAAGCCCGGTGGTCTAGATGTTCTAATTTTTCAGGGCCGTAGACACTTTTATGAAGGGGTTGGCTGGGAACCGGTCATTTTTCCCGCTCTTCTCGCCCACGCACTCGGAGTCAGCACTCTACTACTGACCAATGCCGCGGGGGGAATTCGGGAGGATTTGCAACCCGGTGACTTCCTGGCTCTTTCTGATCATCTGAACTTCATGGGGGGCAATCCACTAATTGGACAGTGTCCACACCCCTCCATCCCCCGCTTTCCCGACCAATCGAAAGTGTACGACCCAGACCTGCTCAATAAAATAAAACAGGTTGGGCACGCAACAGAACAGGAAATTAAGGAGGGTACCTACCTCGCACTTTCCGGACCTGCCTTCGAAACACCAGCGGAGATTCGGGCATTTGCCAGCTTAGGTGCAGACGCCGTGGGCATGTCGACGACACCAGAAGCCATGGTGGCAAACGGACTTGGTTTAAAAGTCGGGGCCATTTCATGCATCAGTAACTTGGCGGCTGGTCGGAACAGCGATGCACTTACGCACGAGGATGTCACGCGAACCTCGGAACTAGCTTTACCCCGAATGACCCGACTCCTCGCACACCTGATCCCCGCACTGGCGGAGTAAAGGTTGTTAAAGAAAGCGTGCCGGATCTTCTCCCTGTGGCAGGGAACAAACTTCCTTTTTCCCAAACCACCGATAACGAGCAACTGCAACCATCCGGTAAACAAGGTCGCGTAAAGGCTTGGGAACAAGTAAAAGAACAACCAAGAACCTCCAGGGCAATTTGAGTTTGCCTGCAATACGCAAACAGGCAGAGGAACGGTTATGAGCTCGTTTATTCTCAATAAAGATCATGCCATCCAAATAGTTTTCCGGATAGCCGTATTTCATTAGCAAAGCTTTACCCGCTTCCGACTGCAAAGGAGCAAAGCGTAACAAAGTGGAATTTTCCCGACGCAAAATAAATCGGACCGCTCCGTCACAGAGGTGGCAAACCCCATCGAAAAGCACGACTGCATATTCTTCATCCGTGGGCATCTTGAAATTACTTATAATAAATTTCGGACAAGGAATACAGACAATTGTAAGAAACAAAGCTTTTCCCATTCGACTATCCGTGCACATCATAGTAATCAAAAAATATGGACCATCACGAACTGGAAAACGGGACCTCCCTCTCCCTCGATTTTAAGAAACTTGCCAAGGTTGTTGCCTGTGGTGAAGACCTCATACCCGCAGTCGCCCAGGATGCGGAAAGTGGGGAAGTTTTAATCGTTGGCTATGCCAATGAATTAGCCCTTAACACTGCTCTCGAGCAAGGTATGGCCACCTTTTGGAGTTCAAGCAGGAATGAATTATGGATCAAAGGAAAAACCTCGGGTGATTATTTAGAAATCGTAGAAGTCCGGGTAAACTGTGAACAAAACTCCATCCTCTACCGTGTGCGCCCAAAAGGGCAGGGTGCATGCCATGTCAAAGATGAGCAGGGTATTGCAAGAAAAGGATGTTATTATCGAGAAATTACTTCGGACCAATCCCTTCGCTTTTAATTATATCCTATGGGCGGAACTCAGGTTTCTTAAACCGAGTATCTTTGGTGATTTTTAACTCTTCTGACCGTTGTGGAGTATTCGTTGTTCGGTTAGGTCCCTATCCCCAAACAGACTCTTCTTAAATTATTTTTCAATCAGGGAAAGTGGTCGGACCTTACTACCAGAAACATTCGAAGCAAGAATACCTCTTTTAGTTTTAGGGTTTAAAATATTTTGAATAAGATCTTCCTAGAATTCACTTGGCGGATCTTGAATTTATCGAAAAGTAATCTGAGGAATTGAAACGTAGTTTCTTACCTTTAGCAATATGGGTTCTTACAAATTCCCTGACTTAGATGTTATTAACGCTTGTTCTACAACGGAAATTAGTTCGGGGTGGGTGCCTGAATCAGCCAGGTCTTGTTTGCTAATATAAAGCTTAAGCGGGCCGTTTTTATAGTAAGAAAACTTTTTAAAAATTTGATAGGAACCCACCCGAATTTTTAAAATAGTAGAATTAGTTTCCTGGGCATTAACACGCGATGAATACACAAATTTTTCTGAAACTCAGCTATCAAAAAAAATCCTTAAAATAGGTACTTGGTGCAGATGGGGGTACGAATATTTTGTGCAAATAAATTACAAGCAAAATAGCCTTTAAAGATGTGAAGGGGTAAAGCTAACAAGATCCGAAAACTAAAAAAAAGTTCTTTTTTTTATGGCTCTAACTCTTTAAACATCTTTTTCCCTTAACCAACGAAATCGAATAATTTTAAATTTTCGACCAAACCTTTGGTTAATTCCCTGATAAGAGATTTGGGAGGTGGATTCAATATCCTCTTCTTGAGGGTCCATCTGTAATTTAAGGTCGGAAAGAAATCCATCCCGATAATCCTTCTCTTTACCAAGTTCTCCAACTCCTGGTAAATCCGGTTGTGGTTGGGTATCTCCATTGCGGTTCAAATCTATCCAATGCTCATTTAATCCGTTATCCCAATACCCATTTAGGTTTATATCTTTTATGGGCTCATGGGGACGATGATGTGGTGCATCCAAATCTGACTTCACATAATCTGGAGTCCTCTGAACCACCAATTCAGCCCACGCTCTAGCTGGCGAATCATTGTTTGTTTCTCCCATTACTCTGATAACAAATGTATCTGACCTTGCGGAGGTCACCGGCATAAGCGGACTTAAAATATCTGCCTGCATTACCCATCCTGGTTTATTTGCTCCGGTTGCCAAATGTTCGACCGCGAGTAGATTTTCTGGAGCCTCTCCAAAGTTGGTATTGGGGTATGAAATAAGATCGTCTCGAACCGATTCAATTCTTGCATCTCCATTAACATCTCCAACCACCACTTCCTTAATTTGAGTAGATGAACCAACTCCCCAATTTCTTGTGGAACCTTGAGGATATAATTCATTAAGTTTAGAAGAAGCATGTAAGCCGAAAATTGAATCATTAAGAAAGCTATTTATAAATCGTTCTGCTGGAATATATGGGATAAAATCACCTTTATGAGGTTGCCAACCATTTGATACAGTTGTGCCTTTACTATCAAAAGTGATTTTATTACTCGAAATGCTCAAATTATTTATCAACTGCTGTCCCACTTTTCTTACAGGATCATTAAGTCCAGCATCAGCGATTGCAGATTGAACAGCTCCTCGTAATCCTTGAGCAGTAAACCTATCCTCTTGATATTTATTCCATTCACTTAAGTCATGCTGAACAAAGTTTACCCTCGTGCCTCTCGCTTTACTCGGATCACTATCCATAGGCCCAAGTGTCAACCTACGGTTTATAAAATCTGCAACGGAGAGAAACGGCCCCCTGAGTTTAACTTGCTTAACGAGTGCCTTTGCGAGTGATTCAATTTCAGAATCAGTTAAAACCCTTAATTTATTCCAATCATTCGCATTGGGTTCTTCTAAAAAGCGGATAATTGGAGTCTCGCCGGATCCTACATTGGCATTTTCAACCGCTAAACCGCGAAGGCTTGAAAGTTGGGCGACCCAAGCATCCACGGATGTGGAATTTATATTAAAAGCACCATCCACTAATAGATCGCTGGCAACAGATTGAAAGCGATGATCATCATCATTTTCAGTTGAATATCCTTTTTCTTTACTTTTCTTACCATAGGAGGTTTGAGCATTCTCCCATGTATTATTCCGAAAATATCCAATCAATCTATGGTTCCCAGATATATTCAGATCCTGAGATACATTGGCAACTTGACCACTCAATGCACCCCACAAATAAGGTCGAAACCGTTGACCGATCATTGCATTAGTTTCTCTGGTGTAATCGTTTGCAGTTGAAGAACCTGAGAGCAAAAATCCATCCAATAGTGCTGCATTCAAATAATACGAATGATCAATTGTAGTATTTTGATGGTTGAGTTGATCTGCCCCCCAATCTCTCCAAGGGGCAAACCCACCGTCTGGATCGATATCCCAGTTAATAAAATTACCCAAGCCTTTCTTGCCCGCAATTTCCTTTCCAAAAATACTTTCGTAATATTTAATGGCGTCCGTTTCATCCTTCAAATTTTGGCGAACATTTGTTAGTCCTCCTTCCGAAGTTGGCCTCTTAACAATATTCTGCACTCTGCCCCAACTTCGATGCCGTGCCACTTGAGTAGAGGCGTATGAATTGCCCAAAGCATAGCTTGGTCCATGTAGGTAGTTATTCAAATTAGAATGCCTGTATTGAAGGATTGATAATTTTTTTTCTGCGGAAACTTCAAATAAGACTGCATGGCTCGAATCAGAAAATTTGCCCGTGTAAGGAGATGTCGTCGTGATTTCTTCGGTAAAAAAACCTATTCTTTCCTGTCCCCACGAGGACTTGACTCGAGGGGTCGATAAAAATTCCGGGTTATCGGAATCCTCAAAATTGTAATTCGTTGTTTTTACTGTGAAGCCTAGAGCATTGGCTCGAATATCTGGGTTTGTGGAATTATTTATATTGGGTATGGGGCCATCAGGTCTAGCCCCTGGTAATTCATATATATCCGGAGTAGATTTTGGGAAGGATGGTGAATAATCGGCGGCTGTTGTATTAAATGCGAATAAGGTTCCATCAATCGAATAGGAGGTGGGTCCTGGATTTGGGGTAATCTTAAGTTGTGGAGGTGCTCTATAATGATCGGGTACTTTTGCCTTTGCATCTCCGAGCCAATTCCCTTGTCCATGTTGCGTGGTATGAACAAGTGCTCGTGTATTAAATTCAACCAAGGTAATTCTTTCATTATCAAGATCGCCAGGCATATTAATACTGACCTCCCAACCTAACCCGAAGAGGTCCTTTTCGTAATTTCCTGTAGCTGTCTCCTCAAGATTCAAGGATAAGTAGTTATTAGTACTAAATTTAATGCTGCTACCGCCATCAGGTATAACGACCTTTGGCTCAGTTATTCGGCTTAAAATCTGACTGCTGTCAAGATCAGGTTCTCCCTGCCATAAGGTGAAACATTTCGGTTCGATATATCCATCCACAGACGACCAGTTTGTACTTGAAAGCAAGCCACTTGCATCAAATTTCTCTGCAGTTTGTGTTTTGTAACCGGCGATCCCACCCATTTTGATAACGAAGGCACAAGCGTCTTTATCCAGTGCAAAACCAGAATCCCAAATATATCCTTTTTCTACTTTTCCGGCTGGCTTTCGGGTAACTCTTATAATCTCTGGCGGTTGTGGTGTTGATACCACAGGTTGATTTGTCTGTATACCTGCGGCGTCCTCCGATGCAAAAGCAGCAAATGTAACAACTTCTCCTGGTTCTAAAATAACCGGTTCCATGGAACCTTCTTCACTCGTCACCTCTAAGATTAATCGATCAAAGGCTATGTTTTTTTTCTCCATGCTATGAAAAGTAAAGGTATAATCTCCAAAACCATCCCTTGGGTTTTCATGATAAAATACATTTCCCTCTAATCTTATACCAAGCATTGAATCGGGGGGTACTCGGTTATTCCAATTATCGCCATTGACTCCTAATGATGCCTTGAACCCACCTTGACCAAGGAGAAATTTATCAAACAAGCCCTCTTCGAATCTTGCTTCCCCAAAAGAATTTGTCCCGGACACAAAATTGTAAATACCCCAAGGTTCTTTCCAATTTTTAATGTAGCCACTGTAATAGGGTCGATACAAAGGATCTATATCGGAATCTTTTAATTCGAAAGATGCATTGAAGTCAGCATACATATACGCCCACCACTTTCGGTAGAGATCATATTCACGAAAATCTACCTGAGTGATATCACATTCAAGAGGTTCATACCTGCCACCTTCACCTGCAAAAGGAATTTCAATAAACAAGTTGTCCACTTTCATCCTTTTATCGTATGGATTCCACAAAGTGATGGCAGGATTGATGCCCAAGCAAAAGTTTCCAGGGTCATCCGTTGCTACCGGGCAAATAGACAATCGCGCTTTTACAAAAACGGGCTGAATAGCATGGTTTTTGGGTTCTGGACGAATCTTTCTAACCGACGAACTGAAGCAATTATAATAGGGGTAGGCCGATCTTGCATTGGGAAAGGCATTTCTTGGGCTGTTTGGTGCTCTCCTTCCAAAAATCAATGCATTATCTCCCACAGTTCTGGGAAATTGATCAGGCGGTTCCATTACCAGTGTATCTTCAAAAACTTCCAAATTGTGAAAATCTGCTAGTACTGACCAAGGGGGGCCGGCAAGTAAAGCGTCTGGATCATCAACTGTTGCATCATTCGCAGATACATACCACTGGTTTCTTTTTACATTAGGATCAAGGGGTATGTTTTTCATCGCCCGAACCCGATCACGGAAAATAAAGTTGTCTGCAAAGTCTTTTTTCCAAGCTTTACTGGTTTCTTGATTTAAGGAAAAAACAAGGCTTAAATCGCGCTTCAAACCACCCGTTCGAACATCGGCTAATACTCCAAAAGAATCGGTGGTCATCGAATGATAATGGTGGTTCGCCACATTAGCAGCGGAAGAACTACCTTCTTCAAATAATTCTTTAACACTTAAGGGTGTGATCAAATCCTTTCTTTGTTCATCATCCTTTTGTGAGCCGCTGCCAAAATCGAACCCAAAGCTTCCACCTTCGATATTTGGCTCTGTTGCTACTTTGAGTTTATTCTGTTCGTTCAAAAGATCGACAATTTTTCCCTCCTCGATTTTGAAGGGTTCCATAATATTAATCTTTGTTTTTACGCCCTCATCTCCAACCCAATAAGCATAACTTCCACGCCTTAATCCCCAGTCGATCTCCTCCTCTTCATCCCTCTGGTCATCGCTCAGGTGAAGTGCTGTTTTGAGAACCTTTACAGGTTCGGCTAATAAATAATCAGTCCATGTTTGTTGATCGAGTGGATCATTTGCATCAAATTCTTCTCGGAGAAGAGGACTTTTCAGCAGCCAAACACTCTGATCAGAACCGTTTGGATTATCTGAGCCCAATGGATCGTCGATCGCCATAAGTGGATGTTGATAAAGGCTCAAGGAATCTAGGTCCTTAACTACCTCACGATGATCCACCCATGGGTTATCATCTTCCCCGTAAATTCCACCCAATGGATCGTTTAATATCCTCTTGCCCTCGTCATCTATAATAATCCCGTCTGGCACTTCGATAAATTCATCAACCAATACTCCATCCATCATGGCAAGTTTACGGTTCCATCCTTCATTTCCACTCACTAACCAAGCTTGCTCTATGGCAGGATGTGGATCGTAACTGGAATCATAGGACCAAGATAAAGTTAGGGCTTTCCCGTCGTCTCGATTTTCTGGTAATGGAGGAGTAGGCAGTCTTTTTTCTGCCCAACCTCCACGATGTTTCCAGACTCCAGTCCATTGACGCTGACCAAGCTCCACGCGGTTAGTGCCATTGTCATATAATTGGGCACTTTCTGATAAAGCATTTGGGAGAGGGTAGCTGGAAGTTAAATAATCTCTTTCCAATTCAATGCGGTCATCGTAAATATCAGCAGTTGTGCTTACCCGCATATCGGGCCCTAAATGTTTTTGGATTTCACCAATGGCAATCATCATCCCCATACGGGCATGAGCCTTAGCAAGAATATGGTCTTGGCGGACATCCGAATAAGCGAGGTCCATACGAACTTGGCTAATTAATGAAATAACAAGTAAGAATACAAAGCTGACAAGTGCCAGGGTTATAACCAAAGCAAACCCCTTGCTTTTTAAGCCTACAATTGGCCGGTTATTTTGATCGGGTAAATCTTGATTCATTCCTAACCCTTAAACTGATCCAAGGTACAAGTCGCGGGCAACTTAAATCCGCTTTCTTGTTTTCAGGAAGGCCAGAAAGACTTATCCCTAACCACCTTGGCTACCTTCGATAAGCCAGTTCTCAAAGCTAACGTGAAGGGATGGCCAGAATCTCGGCTTCAGATGGCCAGTATTTTTCTATATCTTCCAGGGGTGGGATCTCTCTTGGTCGTACCACGCGAAAACCAACAAACAGGGCATCGGTATGATACCATACACTTTTGGGAATTTGAGGGTCCTGTTGTTTCCATGATTCATCCGAAGCCATACGGGCAGCGGAACGATGGTTTTGGGGGCCATCATCCCAGGAGCCGCCCTTGACCACTCTAGGGTAAAGCGAGGTGGGTACTACCATTGGATTTACCCTTTTCTTAGCGGGTGCTGTTGAGGGAGGTGGAGCAAATTGATCAAGGGTCCATTCCCAAACATTTCCATGCATATCAAAAAGGCCAAAGCCATTGGCAGGCTTTTCCCCAACTGATTGGTACTGAAAGAAACTATTTTTGAGGTGCCATGAATGATTGGGCAGTGATTCGGGATCATCACCAAAGTTGTATGCAGTGTTACTCCCTGCCTTACAGGCGTACTCCCACTCAGCTTCGGTGGGCAAACGATAAAACCTGCCGGTTCGGGCACTCAGCCACATACAATACATTTTAGCGGATAATTGAGTCATGCAGATTGCGGGAAATCCGCTTTTGCCCATTCCAAAAGTCATATCAGTGTAGGGAGCGGTCGGCTTGGTAACCGCATCAGTCAGTGCATCTGCCTTGGTTTCCTCCATTTTTTTGTAAGCCCGGTTATCCCGGTCGATATTGAGCATCCACAACTCGTAAAGATCCCAAGTGAGCTCATACTTACCCATCCAAAAGTCAGAAACTTCGACTTGGTGGGCGGGCCATTCATTCTCACCGCGAGAAGAATCATCCAACGGACTACCCATGGTAAATTCTCCACCCTCGATTGGAACCAATTCAAAAGCTAGGTCGGAGGTGGATATCTCCTCCTCGTACTCGGAAAATTCATCCGTAACCGGGCCCTCAGAAAAACCAAGTTCCTGATACAAGTCTTTGGGCATTGTCCCCAAGATGGTGAGCGACTTCTTCTTCGGAGCCAAGGTTACTTCCTCGGGCCAATCCGCACCTTCATCAATCCATCGGCGTAATGTATATAAATCACCCGAGGAAAGTGGATCCGCAGGGGCTGGGGGCATGAACATTTCATCATCCATGGGAAGAGTGCAAAGAACATATAAGTCGCTCTCCAGGGCATTACCGGGACTAATCACATAATCAGTGGCAAATGCATAAGCCTTAGTATCTAGTCTCAAGTCCGCTTTTACCTTTCCCTCGTAGTGGCAAGCCACACAATTAAGTTCCAAAATAGGCTGTACATGCTCAACAAATGAAATGGTTTTGGGTAGACGCTTACGCGGTTCTAATACGATTTCTTCGGGCCATTCTGCTCCATCCACAATCCACTGTTTAAGAACGGCTTTTTCGGCATCAGTCAAAGGATAGTCTTTTTCCTCGTTTTTAATGGGAGGCATAATTAATTCATCGTCCAAGGGTAGGGTGGTTGTCCAATAAAGCGAACTCGCCTCTGGATCCCCAGGCACCAAAACATCATCCCCGGCAAGAGTAGCGGCTTTTGTGTCTAATCGCACATCGCCCTTGGCGTTGTCTTCGCGGTGACAACTCACACAGTTGTGTTCGAGGATAGGTTGTACATCGCGGGCAAAATCAATCTCGGAAGAATTTCCTTGAACCCAAGGTGAGGCGAGGATTGCCCCAAGTACGAATTTGCAAGTAAGTTTGAATGGCTTCATAAATACGAAAGTAAATATCCTTTGTAAGAGATATTTACTAATAATCTCAATCTTTTATCATCCTTTCTCTAAAATTCCAATAACCTAAAAATGATTAAATTACTCCGACTGTGGCTAACATTGAGTTATGTGCTTGTTGGATTTGGAGACGAGAAGAGTACACAGAAAGCACGCTTTTCTAAAAAAATCATGGGCACTGAGGTTCTAATTATCGTAGATGCACCCATGACAGATGCTCTCAAAAAGGCAACAGACTCAGCCTTTCGTGAAGGGATTCGTCTAAATATGCTTTTCAGCGACTATGAAGCCAACAGCGAACTATCTCTGTTTTCGCAAAGTTCAGAAGGTGGTAGATCTGTAAAATTATCTGAAGAGCTCTTTAAGGTTTTAGATTATGGACAAGAACTTTCGCGAATGAGCGATGGAGCATTTGATGTAACTTTAGGCCCGCTCACTCGTTTGTGGAGAATTGCCCGCTTTCGACAAAAATTACCAAAGGTGAGTAAGCTTCGTGAAACTCGGCAACGAACCGGCTATCAAAAATTAGTTTTAAACAGATTGAATACTTCTGGAAATCTTCTTGTTTCAGGGATGGTTCTAGACTTAGGTGGTATTGCCAAAGGGTATGTTGCAGACCGCATGCTTGATGTAATGAAAACTCAGGGCTTTGCAAAATGTTTAATCGATGCTGGTGGAGACTTGACCATTGGCGATGCCCCGAAAGCATCTAAGGGATGGCGGGTAGAAATTGGAGGAAGGTCTCATCCGGAACTTCCAGTGCTTGAATTATCAAATTGTGCGGTGGCCACCTCGGGCGATCTTGAGCAAAACTTAGAAATCGGAGGAACACGCTATTCTCACTTACTTAATCCAAAGACTGGGGTTGGCTTAGAGGGAAGTGCTCAAGTTACTGTAGTGGCTCCAACTGGCATGATTGCTGACTCCATAGCATCGACCTGCTTAGTTTTGGGAATTCATAAAGCAACCATGTTCCTTTCACAAACGAGTGTGTCCAAGATGTACTATCTTACGGAGAGCAATTCATCCATCAAAGTTCACCAATACTTGCCACCCCTTTAAGCCTTTTATCTTGTCAGGTCGCTAATTTCTGACATGGTTTGGCTCTTATCCCCTTATTTTCATTATGTCTAAGATATGTGCAATCACAGGTAAGCGCCCTAAAGTAGGCGGTCGTATAATCCATAAAGGTGTTAGCAAGAAAGCTGGCGGTATCGGCTTGCAGTTGGTCAAAAACAACAAACGTACTTTTAGGCCTAATCTACAACGTATCCGTGTTAAACTTCCCAGTGGTCAAGTTAAGCGTCAATGGGTATCAGTTAAAGCAATTAAGGCTGGAAAAATCCAAAAAGCCTAACACTTTTGATTGGCCCGTCCGGATCGGGCTTTATTTCTACATCTAAATGATTCCGGAAATACGCTTTTGGAACCCCTATCTTTCGGTATATGAATCCGAAAAAATCTACGGGGAAAAATGGTTACGTTTTTCTTACGAAAACATTTTGGGAAGAATTGGATTGTGGGGAATGGTTAAAAGACCTTGGTTCTCCAAGTGGTATGGAAAGAAAATGGATACCCCTGAAAGCCGTTCCAAAATTTGTCCTTTCATCACAAAATACGAGCTTAACACAGACGAGTTTTTAGAGAACACCGACAGCTACAAAAGCTTTAATGAATTTTTTTTCCGAAAATTAAAACCTCAAGCTCGACCAGTTCACCCGTCCCAAACTTCAGTGGTCTTCCCTGCAGATGGTAGGCATTTAGTCCTGCCAGACTTATCAAAAGTTTCCCAAGTGTATGCCAAAGGACAGGAGTTTGATCTTACTAGATTACTCGGTTCCGAAAACTTGGTAAATACCTTTAGAGAAGGATCCATGGTTATTAGTCGCCTATGCCCTGTGGACTACCATCGATTTCACTTTTCACTTCCTGGCAAAGTGAGTAATAACAGATTAATCAACGGTAATCTATTCTCCGTAAATCCAATCGCTCTTAGAAAGAGAATCTCAATTTTTTGGGAAAACAAAAGATACCTCTCAATTGTGGAAAACGAACAGGTAGGAAAAGTGGTTCAACTTCTAATCGGAGCAACTTGTGTGGGATCTGTTCACATCACCGCAGATGAAAATTCATTTGTCGAAAAAGGAGATGAATTTGGATATTTTTCTTTTGGCGGTTCTTGCGTCATGACTATCTTTCCTAAGAATCGAATAAATTTCCGTGAGGAACTTCTGGAACAATCAGCCAAAGGTTATGAAACTTACTTTAGGTTCGGAGAAGCCATGGGGCATATCGCATAATTGCTGATAATTAAATTGGCTCTTTACTTCCCTGGTTAAAGGTTAGTACTAAATTCATCTCTTAATGAAAGAAACGATTCCTCCATTAACGCGGACAAAAGGCTTTACGGTCATCGAATTGCTCGTAGCAGTCTCGGTAACTGCTCTTCTGTCCGGTATGCTTCTTTTAATTTCTACCCAAGTTCTCGAGACTCAGTCAAAGTCAACATCCACAATCGAAACGAATCAAATTGCGCAATTTGTACTCGATCAGGTTCAAGAAGATCTTCAATGCGCCCTCTACAGGAATGATGGAAATGTGTGGATGACTGTATCTTTACTTAACGATAATGAAAACAGCGGTTCATGGGTAAATCCGGCCATTAGTAGTAATGCTAAAAGCCCGATTGATTCTCTTCGAATAGTTGGTTCAGACTGGCCAAGTGAAGAATTAACAGATTCAGAGATTGATGCACTTGGACAAGGTCCTTTTTTAGAATCCCGTTTTGGTGTTGCGGGTTGTTGGTTACGTTTTTTCTCTCAATCTCCAGAATTAGACCCAAATGCAAAAAACCATGGCTCTGCACGTGCTATCGGTTATCAAATTATTCGATACGGATTGACTGGCTCTCCTTCATCTAGAGCAAAATATCAACTATTTAGATCTGATGTATCCGCAAGAAACACCTTTGAAGCTGGCTACAATCTCCACCCTGATGGCGGTTACGATTCATCAGCATCCTTGACCTCTCTTGATCCTAGCGATTTAGGCACTCCGCGAATTCCTTCCTCCATAACTAATCCTATTGTAACAGACGGGACTGATTATTCACCAACATCTTTTTCTCTAGCCTCTAACATTATAGATTTTGGAATCAGGGCCTACCATTTAGAAAAAAATAGTTTCGGTACGGGAAATTTGGTTCAGATTTTTCCTCCCATTGATATAAGTTCCCCAGGAAATCTACTTGCAGAAGAATTTATGGCTACATCCTACAAAGCTTATCAAACTCTAAACAATAAAACCTTCTACCTATTCCCAGATGTTGTAGATGTTATGGTTAGGGTTCTATCCATGGAAGGTGCTAGGTTGGTGGAAGCTTTTGAAAATGGTTCCGTTCCAAGTACAGATAATCTCAATTGGTGGTCAATCGCTGAAAAACATTCAGAAGTTTACATTCGTAGAATAAAAATTTACGGAAGCGGAATATAAATCTTATATAAAGCCTCTTTGCTTTCTGTATTTTAAGGGCGTTATTTTCATTTGTCTTCTAAATAATTGAGTGAAAGAACTCTGGTCGTAAAAGCCGTTCTCACCAGCAATAATAGATAATTTCTTACTGGATGAAAGTAAATCATCACAAGCAGCCTCAATTCGTGTTCTCGTTATGAATTGCATAGGAGCAGTGCCGAATAACTCGACAAATCCACGGTGCAGTTTTCGATGAGGAATCCCAGATACCTCCACTAGGTCGCTAATTGAAATTTCACCACGAAAATTATTTCGAATATGATTAACTGCACGGCCAATTTCGTCGTCTCTTTCCCATTTCAATTCTTTATTCTCCCCATCTCCGTATGGACGAACAGTTCCCATCAATCCAATAACATCCGCACGATCATTAAAAATCGGATACTTATTAGTTAGATACCAGTCAGGTAAACCTTGGCTATTGAAAACCAATTCCAAAATATTTAACTTCGGTTTTCTCGATTCAAAAATATCTCGGTCATCCCTCCTAAAATGCTCCGCTAATCGGGCAGGAAATAAATCAAAATCAGTTTTTCCAAACAATTCTTGCTGAGATAAACCCAATCTAGGTAAAAAACCTTCATTGACCATCACTAGTCGGTGTTCCCGGTCTTTAATAAAAAAGCTTACTCCGGGCAAATCATCAAAAAGACCAGATACACAAAGAGAGTTACATTGATTTTTTTCAAACCATTCGGTTATGTGACGAATAGATTTTGATGAATTATTAAATTTCTCATGACCCATAAATTTAGATAATTACCAAACAATATTTTTGGCAAGGATTTTATAATGCCAAGAATTGAGTGTTTATGCACCATCTATGCATCCTTCACTTTTTTTATTTTTTAAGCTTTTACCTGATATTAAATCTAATGAAATTCAGATTCCTTGCACGACATGCATATCGAGCATAAAAATAATGAATCATCATTGTTGATTGAAAAAATGCGCAAGAAACAGTGCGGAGCTTTGAACTCCCTAAAAATATTTCAAATCTTTATTCTAGCCCAAGTTTTTTAAGTTTTGGGCGAATAACAAAGGAGCAATAACCTTGTTCTGGATTTTTAGCATAATAATCTTGGTGATAATCCTCAGCTGGATAGAATTTAGGAGCAGAAACAATTTCGGTAACAACCGCATCAACAAGCTTAGCTGTTAGTTTTTCTTTCCATAATTCTGCCTCTTTTTTTTGCTTCTCATTGTAAAACATAATTGTCGAACGATATTGAGTACCTACATCCGCACCTTGCCTGTTAAGAGTCGTTGGATCATGTGCATTTCCGAAAATTTCTAAAATTTGAGTAAATGAAATTTTTGATGGGTCGAAATGAATTTTTATGACCTCAGCATGTCCAGTTTTTCCGGTACAGATGTCTTTGTAAGTAGGGTTTTCGGTCTGCCCACCGGCATATCCAGAGATTACGGATATAATCCCATCAATCTGTTCAAATACCGCCTCGGTACACCAAAAACATCCGCCTCCAATTAAAGCAAACTGGTTTTTTGAGTCTACGGTTTCTGGATGGAGATCATTCACATTTTCAACCTTATCTACCTTTGCAAATAAACCCAAGCAAACAGCAGAGAATAGCCAGACTTTAATAAATACTCGGTATATAAAAGTTTTCATTTATTTGTAATCCATTCATGCCCCCGTTGAAGTAATAATTTATCGGCTGCCAAAGGACCCCATGATCCAGCAGCATATTCCTCTAACCCATGGTTGCCCATAGATTGCCAGTAATCGAGAACGGGCGTTAGTAACCCCCACGAGTTTTCTGCTTCATCGCCCCGGATAAAAAGCGTTCCGTCTCCAGCCAAAGCATCAAGAATTAGACGTTCATATGCTTCAGGTGTATTTGAGCCAAAAGTCGTTTCATAGCCAAAAGACAGATTGACTGGTTGAAGCTTAGTCTCAAGACCTGGAGTCTTCGAATTTAAACTTAAACCTACTCCTTCATTTGGTTGAATACGAATCGTCAGAAGGTTGGGAGAAAGAGGTTGCCTTGAGTCATGGCCAAAAAGAATGGCGGGAGGACGAGTGAACTGAACCACGATTTCACTTACTTTACGAGCTAGTCGCTTGCCTGATCTTATGTAAAAAGGCACTCCTTTCCAGCGCCAGTTATCCAATTGCAAACAGAGCCCTGCGTAAGTTTCAGTGTAAGAAGTAGAGGAGACACCATTTTCATTTTGGTAACCAATCGCCTTTTCGCCACCAACTAGTCCTTCTGTATAAACTCCACGAACAACCTCTGCATGGGGGTCGTTTAATTTCAATGGCTTAATTGCCTGCAATGCCTTGACTTTTTCGTCCCGTATAGCTTCAGGATCCAAGGACGATGGTGGTTCCATAGTGGTCAGGGCGAGCAATTGCATGACATGATTTTGAATCATATCTCGCATTGCTCCGCTACGATCATAGTAACCAGCACGAGAACCAACCCCAAGGTCTTCTGATACGGTAATTTGAACAGAGGACACATAATTTCGATTCCATACGGGCTCAAAAATGCTATTAGCAAATCTTTGAACCAATAAACTTTGTACGGTTTCTTTACCTAAATAGTGGTCAATTCGAAAGACCTGTGACTCTGAAAACCTACGATTTATCATTTGGTTGAGTTCGCGAGCACTATTCAGATCTCTACCAAATGGCTTTTCTATGATAACCTTAGAAGCAGAAGGGGTATTTTTATGCAATCTAGCCAAGCCACTGTTGCCCAAATTCTCAAGAATTGGTAAAAATCCTGACGGGGGAGTTGATAGATAAAACATACACTGAATCGGTCCACCAACCATCTCCTCAATCTTTTCAATTTTAAGCTTCAATTCCTCAAAGCTTGATGGATCATCATAGGCTCCAGTATGAAAAGAAACACCAGGCTCCAACTTATCCCAAATATCTTTATTTACAGGTCTCCGGGAATAAGCAGATAAGGATTTTTTAAGCCCAGACCGAAAGTCATCATCGGAAACATGTTTGCGCCCATAACCAATTAAAAAAAAGTTCTCAGGCAGTAAATGGTCTAAAGATAAATTGAACAGTGCTGGAACAAGTTTGCGAGCAGTAAGATCGCCCGATGCACCAAAAATTACCATAACAGTTGGAGGAATGCTCCTTTTTCCAGAATTTTTCATAAAACTTTCTATAATATAAAGAGTAGAGTATTATGGAAAGAGGGAAACGTTTTCGTGGTGAAATAACTTATTATGTGACTCTGCCAAGTCAATTTCGACGACATCAAATCGATAAGTGTTATACCTGTCCTTATTTTGATTTAGAAAATCCAAACAGCCTCGTAATAAGGTATTTTTTTTTTGATAATTAATTGAATAATATCCGCTATTCAAAGAACTTGCGGATCGTGCCCGCACTTCCACAAACACCAAGCATTCGCCGTCCAGGCAAACAAGATCAATTTCACGACGAGCGTCTTGAGGACTACGCCAATTTTTTTTCAAAACGGACAATTTTTTACGCTTCAAATATCTTCGAGCCAGCCACTCCCCATACCAACCGCGTGTTTGATTGTTTCTAAGCGGCAAAGAACCACCTAAAAACCAAATAAGCTCACACAATGTTCTAGAGAGTCCAGCTATTTTCAACGCCATTCATGCTTGGGGTAACGTCCGGCTAATTCCTTACGCACCATAGGGTATGCACCATCCCAAAAACTTGGCAGATCTGTCGTTCTTTGAACGGGGCGCCGGTTAGGAGCAAGAATTTCAATAACCAGTGGATGTTTTCCAAAAACGATCCTAGGGTGTATTTTTACTTCATATAAATCTTGCAATATAGCCCGAATCACAACTTCTCCTTGATCAGAATAATCAATAGGGTAGGTACGATTTTTTGTACCCAAATTAATTTTTTCAGGAACGGCTTCATCCAAAAGTTCGTTCTCTTCTTTAGAGAAACAATTTCGTAAAGGATCGTATACATCTAAATTCCGAATCTCACGCCAGGTAGATCCTGATTCACACAATTGCTCAAAAAAAAGAACCTTTAGACCATCGTCAAATTCCTTAATTCCCAGTTCAGGAAAATGTCGGGCAAGAAAGCTCTGCCGTTCTAACAACTTATCCACTCTTACATCCCATTTTTTTAATTTTAAATCTCCCAACAACAAGGCATTGGCATAGGCTTTGGTTTTTTCTTCCTTACTTACATCCTCAGACTCACGAATTGAAAGAATTAGGTTTTGCCAAGACTCGACTTCTTTTTTTACCACTTTTCGAGTGTTTAAATCCAAGTAAACTTCTGTGGTCACATTTTTTTTCGGCCCAATAAACTTCCTTATCCAATCCTCATTCAGTCCTGTTGCCCACTCCATCTCTAGAACCAAAGAACCTCTAATTTTTTTCTCAACTACCCGTAGTGGTAAAATGAAATGCTCACTTCCAAGAACCGATCTCTTGCTTAAATGGAGTCGACGCCCCTGAGCATCCTCGTAAATTCGCCTGCCTGCACTGACAAGACGAGCGATAGCTCTAGGGAAACAGGATATTAGAATTTGGGATAACTCATCAAAGCTTGGAATTTCCAATTTGTATTCAAGCCCAAGCATATTACAAAGCGAATGTGCCAGAAGTTCAGAATCTTTACACCTTCCGGCATGAATTCCCAGTTTTCTACAATCTTCAGCTGAAAACTTTCTTCTAGATGCCTCTTCAAAAGCCAGAAGTAAACAATAGGCATCGGATCTTGGATTAGGCATAGGATAAAAATCACTTAGCACTTCGGATTGTACAGGAGGTCGTTCCTCAAGCATTGCCAAAAGTAAGGCAATCACTGGGGCCAAATTCTTTTCTTTTGCTTTAAGTAAAGCATGCGACCAATTGGGGTGAACTGGTAATCGACTCATTCGAGTTCCGTGCTCAGTCAAATTATTCTGATCGGTAAGTGCACCAAGGTCTTTTAACTTAGTCTTCGCATCGTTTAGGGCGGACTGAGCAACTGAATCAAACAAATCTAGTTGCTCGAGATCGAGATCAAACCTTAAAAGATTTAAATAAATTTGACTTAAATCTATTCTATTAATTTCTGGAAGATCAAATTCGACACGCTTTTCATGTTCTGTATGACTCCATAATCTAAGACAATAACCGGGACCCAGCCTTCCAGCTCGACCAGCTCGTTGATCGGCAGAGCTTTTGCTAATTGGCTCGGATAATAAAGCGTTTATTCCACGATTCTGATCGTAACGCATTTTTTTAGCTTTTCCTGTATCAATAACAATCCTTACCCCCTCAATCGTTAAGGATGTCTCTGCAATATTTGTACTGACGATAATCTTCCTTTTTTTACTGGGAGCCAATGCCATATCTTGCTTCTCGCTAGACAGGTCACCAAATAGGGACCTTATTTCGAGCCCGCTCGACCAAGAACTTGTTATGATTGCACTTACCGTTTTAGAAATTTCATAAGCTCCATCCATGAAAATCAAAATATCGCCATCCATTTTGCTCAACAGCCTAGGCAAAAGGTCAACCAACGACTTCCAAGGGGGCAATTCCTTCTTCACCACTTGGTATTCGACTTCGACCGGATAGGAGCGATCTTTTAACTCCAAGCACCCAGATTGAGGTATAAATTCGTTCAATGCGGAAAGGTTTAAAGTAGCGGAGGTTACTATAATACGAAGGTCTGGCTTTGATGATTTCCATAATTGTAAGGCTAATCCCAAGCACAGATCAATCTGAGCGCTTCTCTCATGAAATTCGTCAAGAATGAGAACTTCAAATTCATTTAATTTTTCTTCGCCTAACAGCTTGGCCAAAGCAATACCATCGGTTACATAAACGATTTGAGTTGTTGAACAGTATTTTTTGTCAAAGCGAACTTGATAACCAACTTCTTTACCTATTGACCAGCCCACCATACGGGCAACTTGACCTGCAAGTACCCGTGCAGCTATTCTTCGTGGCTGAACAACCAGAATTTTGCCAGTAGCCAAGCCAGATTTCGACAGTAAATAAGGAAGTGCAATGGATTTACCCGACCCAGTTGGTGATTTCAGAATAACATGGGAATTAGTTTCCCATTTTTGCTTAAATTTTTCAAATTCTTGAAAAACAGGTAATTCACTGAACGCATCCACAGAAAAACGCTCTACGAGTTTTGAATTTTTTCAACCCCAAAGAAAAGGGTCAAAAAAGGCTCTTGTATTGTTCTAACATTCTTCGAGCCACCCCATCTCCTTTTTGTGCGGCTACGGATAGCCACTGCTTAGCATCCTTTGGATTTTTTTCTGTTCCTTTTCCCGATAATTTCATCAAACCAACTAAACGAGCTGCTTCTGGATAACCTCCCTTGGCCAGGGGCAATAGCATAGAATAGGCCTTTTCATAATTCTTAGGCCTTCCAATTCCAGTGTAATACTTTCTAGCTTCATGCAAAATTTTCTCATCTTCACTACTCGTCATATTAGAAAAATTTGAAGTGGTAGTTTGAAGAACTTTATTAGAAATCGTCCCTGGCTTAAGGTCCATTTTTTCTAAATAAGCCCGAGCAAGTTTATGACCCTGCTTATCAGCCTTGTTTAGCAAACGAACGCCTTGACTAAGATTTTTAGGCAAGCCTTCTTCACCTTCAGCCAACAGCATCCCTAAGACATACTGGGCTTCGACAAAGTTTTGCTTCTCTGCAACCTGCAACCACTGGGCTGCCTTGCTAGGATCTTGAGGTACTCCATCTCCGTTATAATAAGCCATACCAAGATTAAATCTTGCAGTCAAAGATTTGGCTCGAACAGCTTTTGAGAGAAGATCAACCCCTTTTTCAGGATTTCTATCCAACAGACCAGGCAAACCCTTCAAATAAAGAGCTCCTATGGTAGCCTGTGCCTGAGGGTAACCTGCATCAGCGGACTTTTGAAAGAGGTCTAAAGCTCGGGGTACATTAGTGGGAAGAACTTGAAAATCAATCTCCCCCATACAGTACATAGCAACGGCGTCTCCATCTGATGCTCTTCTTTGAAGAAGCAGGGCTGCATCTTGATAAAGCCTGGTTGCCTCAGAAAAATCTCCTTTTAACATAGCAAGGTTAGCTAAATTATAAGACCCGAAAGGATGCCCTTTTTTTAAAGCTGCTTCGGACCATTGTCTAGACGCATCCACATTTACCAAGCAACCCGCTTCACCGGACCTCAAATAAATCCCCAGAAGTCCCATATGATAAGGAGATCCATCTTTTGCTTTGGCCACTACTTGTCCATATGAAAGGGATGAATCCCAGATATCTTTTGCCCAGCTGGCAGAGCTCAGATACAAGAATAAGGAAAATAGGAATATAAAGGTGCTTTTAGGATCCATCTTTATACATGATTAAGTCTTAGGAACATATGTTCCAAGCTTGAAAGACTTCCCACAATGGGAAAGATAAGGTAAAAATGCCTGCTTGTTCTTACAGACTATTAATTTTGCTTATTTTTTTCATTCATCATTTAGAACAGAAAATATTAGCAAATCCCACGAGTCTATCTGATTTGGAGCTTTCTAAAATCGTTGACCATCAGAATCGATTGTTCAAAGAGGGCAGTAGTTGGACCGAAAAAGAACTAACCAGGCAAGCTCAAGAGATTGTAAACCTTTATGAATCCTATCTTTTGGAAAATTCAAATAACACCAATGCCCTTATTTTGTTTGGTAAGTTCCTCAGAAAGACAGGGCAGAACGAAGATGCCCTGGCTCTTTTTTTAAGAGCCGATCAAGCGAACCCTAACATCGCCGTGGTTAAGCAAGAGTTAGGAAATTACTTGGTTGAAAATAATCAACCTATGGAAGCATTCCCATTTTTCTTAATGGCAACGCGACTAGACCCCAATGAACCTTTTTATCACTACAACCTAGGTAATTTTGTTTTTCTTTTTGAAGAACATTTAACCAAGTTAAATAAAGGTGAAAAGATGGGTCTTCTAATGCATGAAAGTTTTAAAGAAGCTGCACGATTGCAACCGGCCAACTTCGATTATCAATTAAGATATGCACAAAGCTTTTTTGACTTTAACTCTTCTGATAAGGCCGACGCGTTGATCGCCTGGAACATTCTAATAAAAGAATTTGGCAAGAGAAGTGAGATTGAAATTGATTACTTAAAATTAGGAAAAGCTAGAGTTTTAATTAATTTAAAAAGACAGGATGAAGCCATCACCCTTTTAAACTCAGTTAAGTCTGCTAGCGTGATTAGGCAAAGGACGGATTTATTAAAAAAAGCTTTGATTAAAAAGAAATTACCACCTTCAGATGTCGATAAGCATAAATTTGATACGAAAGAAAACCAACACCCTCCAACATTAAAATCAGGTTACCTAAAAACTGTACCATTCGTCACTGATCCACTCCTTGAAAATATTAAACGAATTACAAAACAACTCCTTGAAGACCGTATGCTTGAAGATTTTAGGCGTGATGTAAGAATAGCAAAATTTCTTTCAAATGGAGAACTATCATTGGAAATGTCTTTTCGCGACCAAGGTTCAGACCATTCAATCGAACCTTAAGTTTTAACATTCGGAAGCAAATAACTCGTAATCTTGATCGATTCCAATAAAACAAGATTGCATGCGACTTATTGGAAGTTTTAACACGGAAAAGCACGCCCTTCGTTTTTGGAGTTATATCAAAAAACAGGGCATAGAATCGTCCCTTGAAAAAGCGGATTCCCCTAAAGAGGTAAACTGGGAAGTTTGGATAGCGGAAGAGGACCAAGTGGATTCGGCTTTTTCTTTTTTGAGCGAATTTCAAGCCGACCCAGAAGACCAAAAATATGAGGTTTCGTCCCAAATAGAAAAGGACGCAAAGACAAAAAATCCTTCCAGGAATCGTGGTTTCAGGGAATTTAACCTTCGAGATAAATGGCAGAGAACTGACCGCTCAGCAGGTACCATGACCCTTTCGCTCATTATAACCTGCGTTGCGGTCTTTCTACTTTCAGGTATGGGTAAGAACACCGAACTAGTTGGCGGTTTCTTTATTTCAGAAAAAGTTGATGGTCAATTATCCGAATTTCTTAATGGAGAAATCTGGCGCGTATTTACTCCTATATTCCTTCATTTTAACTTTTTGCATATATTGTTTAACATGTTTTGGCTCCACGACCTTGGTGGACAAATCGAAAAAAGAAAAGGACCTAAGTTTTTCATTTCTTTCATACTCTTGATTGCATTGGTGTCCAACCTAACCCAGTTTACCCTTACCGGACCAGCCTTTGGCGGAATGTCTGGAGTCGTATATGGATTATTTGGATATGTCTGGGTGAAAACACGGTTAGACCCGGCAGACGGATTTCGGCTGGATCCGATGGTAGCCATGATTATGTTTGGCTTTTTTCTAATCTGTTTTACCGGTGTTTTTGGCGGTATTGCCAATTGGGCACATGCGGGTGGATTGGCGGTTGGTTTAGCGTGGGGGTATGGTTCTGCATACCGCTGGAACCAAGGACGTAAATAGCCCCTAGTCCATACCTTCCTTTACTATTTCATAAATGGCTAGTCCTGCCCGAAAATTAGGGAAAGCAGAACAGGACTTTACCCAATCGCCTCGATAAAACATTCTTCGTCCCAATCTTACCTTCATTCCTTCTGCTTGCAGACGAAAACAAAAATCTTCGAACTCTCGAATAGAAAAATGATTACTTAAGTGACTACTCTCCCATTGATGTGGGTAAACATCGTTACACACCCGTTTTCCATGCAACAGGAAATTCCAACGGTTTCTCCAGTAGCCATGGTTAACAAAACTTACCGCTACTTTACGTCCAACCCTAAGTGCTTGCTTGAGAATTCTGCCTGGTTCAGGCAAGGATTCGACCATACGAGAAAAAATTACCCAATCGAATGAGTTTTCATTGAACTTTGTCAAAGCCGATAAAATTTCTTCCTGATAAATAGGAACTTTCCGGGCTACACAGAAAGTGGAATTGTTTAATTCCCAATCAACGCCCAATCCTCGAACCTCTTTGGTTTCACGCAAATGCTCAAGAAGTAATCCTCTGCCACAACCCAAATCCAGTACTTTATCATGGGGAGTCACCCAATCATCGATCGCTCTAAAATCCGCTTCTTTTTTTACCTCATATCGATTTTTTAATTTTCTAAACCCATCAGCTTCAAGGTTCTCCGTTTTTGAAGAATCCTCGGGTTGAAGAAACACATCCAGTGCTCGAAGAAAGGGACCAGAGTCGATGAGAAAAGAATCGTGACCATGGGAATGATCAATCTCCAAGTAGGATGCGTCTTTTCCTGCTTGAAGTAAAGCATCCACAATCTGCTTGTTTTGCCTAGGTGTGTATAGCCAATCACTTGAAAAAGCGATGACCAGAGTGCGAGTCTTTACTTCAGAAACGGCCTTAGCCAAACCTTGATCACCCACTAAATCAAACCTGTCTAAAGCTTCGGTAAGTTTAAGGTAAGAATTGGCGTCAAATCGCTCGATAAACTTTTTACCCTGATAATCGAGGTAACCCTGAACACTAAATTCAAAATCTTCGCTAGGATTTAATCTTCGATCACCCCCAAATTTTTCCTCCATACCGATATCGGAAAGATATGTGATATGAGCCATCATTCTAGCTACCGATAAACCCTGGTCAGGGCTGGTATGTTCGTGATAATCCCCACCTTGCCAACCGTTATCACCTCGAATGGAACGACGACCTGCTTCGTTAAAAGCTATGGTTTGTACACTGTGCTGGGCAGTGGCCGCTATGATGATGGCATTTTTAGCAAACCCCGGATACTCCACAATCCATTGCAAGGCCTGCATTCCGCCCATGCTTCCACCAACCACCGCATGCAAAGCTCTTATCCCCAGATGATCAATCAACGCACGCTGTGCATGAATCATGTCTCGGATAGAAAGATCAGGGAAGGACGATCCGTAAGCTTCCCCACTCCCATCTGCTCGCATACTCGAAGGCCCAGTGGATCCCCTGCACCCACCAAGACAATTCGAAGAAACTACAAAGAAACGATTTGTATCAACTGGCTTTCCTGGCCCCACAACATGGTTCCACCAACCCGGCTTATCGTCTTCTTCACTGTAAATTCCTGCAACATGATGGTCGCCTGTTAAGGCATGGCAGATATAGACCGCATTGTCTTTTGCAGAATTAAGCTCTCCGTAGCACTCGTATCTTAATTCATAACCCTCTAAAAACTGACCATTGGAAAGCTCAAAGCGGTCCTCGCACACAAAAGATTCCTCATGAACCAAGCCAACTTCATTTGACTGGTTCGAAAAGTCAGTTTGATCAGAGTGGGGCATAGAATTGGGTTTGGCTAATGATTAACCCGCAAAGGCATGAAAAGAAGATATTACAAAGAAATCTTTTCGAGCAAAGGCTTGTCCATGTCATAATTTCCGTGAACCGCTTTAACATCTTCGAGTTCTTCCAACGCCTCGATCAAATTCATAACCTTACGTGCTGTATCTTCATCTTCTATTGGCACCAAAATATTGGGGAGGTAAGCTAATTCCGAGGAATCCGGCTCTATTCCTTTTTTCTCAAAAGCCTCAGCTAACCGATCAAAATCCGCAGTTTCACAAACTACCTCATAATGATCATCTTCCACCAAAACATCCTCCGCTTCGTTATCTAAAGCTAATTCAGTCAAATCATCTTCTGGCATTTTATCCAAGGCCAACAGGAACTGACCTTTCCTCTTAAAATTGAAAGCCAATGCACCCACTCCTGCCAAGTTTCCACCTCTCTTTGAAAAAGTACTCCTTACATCAGAAGCCGACCTATTTTTATTATCGGTGGTAACTTCGACAATCAAACCTACTCCTCCCGGTCCATATCCCTCGTAAAGCAGTTCTTCATAGATCACGCCGCCCAGTTCGCCCGCTCCTTTTTTAACAGCCCGATCAATGTTATCGGAAGGCATGTTAGCCTGCTTGGCTTTTAGGATAAGAGTTCGAAGCCGGGGGTTAAACTCTGCATCTTTGCCTCCGTCCCGAGTGGCCAAGGATATTTCTTTACTGATTACACTAAAGATTTTACCACGCTTGGCATCAATAGAAGCTTTGTGCCTCTTAGTGGTAGCCCATTTACTATGCCCAGACATGATATTTAAATCGAACTAAAAGAGGGTAGGGGTTGTCAAGATTGCTTGTTATCCATTTTCCTCAAAGTTTCATATGCCTCAGTGATTTTGTCACGCTTTTCTTCGGCTGAAGTCCTTTTTTGTTCCGACATATTTTCCAGGCGTTTTGAAGTATAGTTGTTCATTCTTTCCTTATACCTGCTTTCCAAAAGTTTGAGATCAATCTTCCCTTTTGCCTTTAAGCCAAGCAGGTTTCGCAACTTTCTTTCTTCCTCGTCTGATTCCTCTTCATACTCAATGTCTTGGACTTCTCTTATTGATTTTCGATCAAAACTTTTTTCCCGACCTTTTTCGTCCTTTTCAGTCAAATTGGGTAAAGTTACATTTTTGGTCAAAAGCGTCTGCAAAATGGTCATAATGTTTTGCACAGTCCAGTAAAGAACAAGAGCAGATGAGAAAAAGTAAAGGAAAACCAAAAACATGAAGGGCATAAAGCGCATCATTTTTGCATTTATTCTTTGAGCCTCGCTCATTTCTGGTCCTAATTGCATTGGATTGAGCCTCATTTGATACCACTGCGTAAGAACCATGAAAATGGGTAATACATTTAAGGAAAATCCGTAAAGCATAGCTACACTATCCTGCTCGGATAAGTCCATCGCCCATAAAAATTCCTGACCGTACAATTCTGCCGCGGACCTCAACATCCAAAACATTCCAAGAAAAATAGGGATTTGTACAAGAATAGGCCAACAGCCAGCAAAAGGGTTAACCTTGTGCTCCTTGTAAAACTTCATCATTTCCTGATTGAGTTTCTGGGGACTACCCTTGTGTTTTTCTCGAAGCTTGGCCAGCGGTCCTTGTAAGGCCTGCATTTTCTTTTGTGAGCGAGTAGCTTGAGCAGTGAGGGGCCAAAGGATGAGCTTTACCAGTACCGTGAGTACTATTATGCCCAAACCATAACTACCAAGAATAGAACTTAATTTATTCAAGGCCCAACTAAAGGGCTCTGAAATCCACCAAAAGACCCCAAATTGCATGACTTTCTTCTGTTCGTGCGCGAGCTTGGAGAGTTCAATGTAATCTTTGGGACCAGCATATATATTGAAAGAGAATTCCTTGCTTTGTTTCGGCTTAAAAATTCCCAATGGGAAAGAAACTGCCCCGCTAATTCCGAGAATTTCATTTCCACTCTCGTCAGTAGAGGATTGTACGGATTCACCCCAAACTCGGAAGTCATTAAGTTCAGACTCTGGTCGTAAAAGATTCACGAAAAATTGATTGTTCACGCATGCCCATTTAGCCTTAGACAATCTCCTTGGTTCAATCTTTCCACTCGGTCCCATTTCATTTAACTGAAAGAATTCTTCTCTTTCACCATCGATTCTTCCGCTGCAAGTGGCACAGGAACAACCCTCAGGCAATGGAGCACCTTCATTATAATAGCCCACACTTAAATAAGTGGATGCCTGGTCAAAAGGATTGTACATACGGGGAATTTGAAAACTTGAGCCCAGATACATTCGTACTCGATCAATTACCATAGGAGAGTCTCTCAAACTACGAAAAACGGTTTTATGGATAAGACCATATCCATCTACCTCTGAGCGTTCATAAATTCGATCAATGCTCAGATTCCCAGGAGATTCCCAGCGATAGACCACCCGACTGGGAGAACTTTCTATCAAGCGAAAATCTCGAGGATTCGGCAATGCTTCTGATAAAAGAACTCCGGATTCATCTTCAAAAGCAATCCCTAAGAAAGGCTGTTCGGAATGATCTATATCATAAGCCTTATTCAATCTTTCCGATTGATGAAGCTGAACCGATCGGATTGCTCCAGTGTGATTGGAAAAGGTAATCGAAGAAAGATCTGTGCTTAATCCATCCGTTAGCTTCTCCTCCCCAAGTTGTACGACTGAAGCAAATTGAGTCGAGCCTTCGGAACTTACATTACGCGGTTCTAAGCCTGGGGCTATTGAATAAAGAGAAGAGTTAGCCTCAATAACTTCAACTCTTTGAGTTTGCTCATTTACTTCTTTATCTAAAAGACGGTCAGAGTATTCAATCTGTTCGGCTCCTTGTTGCCACATCAAATAAAAAGCAAGAACGAGAAATCCAGCTCCCAGTAAATAATTTTTCATAATCGGTTAGACGCTTTATTAAGAGCATCAATGAATAAGGTTTCTAAGTTAGTAAATGGCGTTTGAAAGATTGAGCGCCTTGGCAACACAACCAAGTGCATAGTAAATGGCAAATTGTGTTTATGTTTGCGGAACAATTCGCGAATTAGTCTTTTTGCCTGATTTCTGGCCACCGCGTTCCCCAATCGTTTGGTGGCAATAACTCCTAGCTTGGAAGGGCCACTAAAATTCTCATGGGCTTGGATCCAAAATGGGGCTTGCCTAATCGAAACGCCATTTGATTTGACCTGCAAGAACTCATAGGTTTTACGCAACCTTTCCTTGCGTGAAAGACCTCTGTTCACGCAGTTTAAGGATAGACCAGAAATGACTAACGAAACCGAGGAAGAACAGAGGCGGTTAATTTAGCCCTGCCCTTACGGCGACGATTTTGAAGCACCTTGCGTCCGGCACTCGTTTGATTGCGCTTGCGAAAGCCAAACTTTCGGGCTCTGCGCAGTTTAGATGGGTTGTAGGTAGGTTTCATGACAAAGAGCAAAAAGTAAAGTATGAGCGGATAATGTCAAACTTCTAGAGTCATGAAAATAAGACTAACAGATTCGACTTGCGAAAAAGAAAGTTTTAAACAGGGTATGTTAGTTCGTCCCGTTCGTCTAGCCAGGTCAGGACACCGGGTTTTCATCCCGGCAACAGGGGTTCGAATCCCCTACGGGACGCCATTTAAAATTAGCGTCTTGTCCGATTCTCCAATTCCCCTAGGAATAACGGATGCCCAAACAATCACTGCCAATCCAACTACGCGGTGCCCGAGAAAATAATTTAAAAGGCATTAATTTGGATCTGTTACCTGGTCAATTAACCGTGATCACGGGTCTAAGCGGAACAGGAAAATCGACTCTGCTTTTCGATGTTCTTCACGCAGAGGGACAAAGACGGTATGTGGAAACATTTAGTCCATATGTCAGGCAATTCATGGAATCTTTACCACGACCCAAAATTGACTCCATGGCAAATGCCCGTCCTTCCATTGCCGTGGAGCAAAAGAATACTGTAAAGAATTCCAGGTCAACCGTTGGTACGATGACTGAACTCTGCGACTATTTTAAAGTTTGGTTTCCGCAAGTTGCTCGTCTGCATGACCCCGATGACCTAGGAAAGCTCATTCAAGAAGAAACTCCTTCGACTCAGGCCAAGGCTTGTATAAGCCAGTTCAATAATCGTAACGTTGTTGTAGGCTTTTCCATAGAGCGGGGCAGTTTACCGACTACTGATTTTCTTCAGTTCCTAATTTCTGCAGGTCATGCACGAATATTATCACATAAAGATTACGCTCGCATAGAGGATCTTCTTCAAGAGGGGACCTGGGACCAAACTTCTGCATTTGTTGTCGTTGATCGAATTAAGATAAAACCTGGGAGTAAAAATCGAATGGCCGAAGCCATATCTCTTGCCCTCTCCCACGGAAAAGGCAGAGCTGAAGCGAGATCATCAACCGGAGAAATCTTGTCATCTTTTCATACTGGTCTGCGCTCTCGAGTTTCTGGAAAAAGCTATGCGAAGCTAGAACAAGGTTCATTTTCTTTTAATTCTCCCGCTGGGGCTTGCCCAAAATGCAAAGGCTTTGGACGGATAATTGAAATCAATCCAAATCTAGTTATTCCCGACAAAAGTCTTTCTTTATCTGAAGGTGCGATCAAGCCATTTCAAGGTAAAGTATACGGTCACTGCCTTGAAGACCTCATACTAGCAACAAAAGATCTTGATATTAATCCTCAATTGGCATGGAAAGATCTTTCTCAAGACAGCCAAGATTTTATTTGGAAAGGTGATCCCTTGTATGAAGAGGGGAATGAACGTTGGTATGGAGTTAACTCTTTTTTCAAATGGTTGGAAAAAAAGACCTATAAAATGCATGTTCGGGTGTTTCTATCCAAATATCGAGGGTACTTTAATTGTCCTGAATGTAAGGGCACAAGGTTTCAATATGAACCACAACTCTGGAAGTGGAAAGGTCGCTCTCTTCCAGAATTATATTCTTTACCGGTTTCCGAACTCCTTTCGCTGATGGAAACTCAGCCTATTAGTAATGAGCCAAAGACTGACTTACCCCTCGAGGCCATTTGTACGAGGCTTGGATACTTGAGAGATGTTGGCTTAGATTATTTAAGCCTCGATCGTACTTCCAGAAGCCTAAGTGGTGGAGAGACGCAAAGAATTAATCTTACTGCCTGCCTTGGTGCTGGTTTGACGGATACCCTTTTTGCTTTAGATGAGCCCACCATCGGTCTGCATCATAAAGATGTTGGCCGTTTGATTGGAATCCTTCGGGACTTGGCAGCCAGTGGAAATTGCGTATGCGTGGTTGAACACGATGATCAAGTGATTCAAGCAGCTGATCGGGTAATTGAAATTGGTCCTCAACCAGGAACAGCGGGGGGGCATATTACTTTTGAGGGTACGGTCCCCCAACTCTTGCGTTCCGCCAAATCTGAGACAGGAAAATGGCTCGCTAGGAAGTCAACCAAACACCCGCAAAGCCAAATTAAGTCAACCAAGGCGCCCACTAAATTTCTAAAGGTTAGGAAAGCAAATGTTCACAACTTAAAGAACTTTAGTGCCAATTTACCTCTTGGCCAATTTACATCAATCGCTGGTTTATCTGGCTCAGGCAAATCTACCCTTGTTCATGACCTAATTTATCAGGAACTTAGCCAAGGCTCACCCAATGGTTGGGTAACCAGTGACCTGCCTTTTTCTGAAGTGGTTATGATTGACCAAGGAACCGTTGCTCGTTCCTCCCGGTCAAACCCTGCACTTTACTCTGATGCCTGGGGACCAATCAAAGAAGCATTTGGTCGAACAGAGCAGGCAAGAATGTCTGGTTTTTCTGCATCTGACTTTTCTTTTAACTCGGGGCAAGGACGTTGCGATTCATGCATGGGCTTAGGTTATGAGAATGTGGAAATGCAATTCTTACCCGACCTTTCAATTCCTTGTTCTTTGTGTCAGGGCAAACGGTTTAAGGATGATCTCTTGGAAATTCAATTGGACGGATTAAATGTTGCCGATGCTTTAGAACTTACAATCGAGGATGCGTTACTCAGATTCGCTCATTTTCCAAAGACCCACAAAAAACTATCCCTTCTTCATGAACTTGGATTGGGCTACCTTAAGATGGGCCAACCGCTTGGAACTCTTTCAGGTGGAGAATCGCAAAGATTGAAATTAGCCAAATATATGGGACCTCTTGGGAAAAAATCGGAGCCTGCAATTTTGCTGATCGATGAACCTACCACTGGCCTTCATCTCTCCGATGTTCAGCGTTTGATTGACTGCCTTAAAAAAACAGTGGCGGGGGGCAATTCACTATTTGTCATCGAACATAATCCCATGGTTCTTTGCCAATCTGATTGGATCGTAGAACTTGGACCAGGAGCAGGAAAACTAGGAGGTAAAATTATCGCTGAAGGGTCTCCTCGTTCGTTCCGCTCTCTAAATACTGCGACCAGTAGCTTATTCTCAGATTTAGAAAAACAACCTAAAGATAAACAAATTGACTATGGGCAATTTAAAAAAGGCAACTACCGCAGAAAAAAAGACTTAGAAATACTCGGGGCTCAAGAAAACAATCTCAAAAATATAAACCTACGAATTCCCTCAAACCAGTTTGTCGTAGTTACCGGACCTTCTGGATCTGGAAAATCATCCCTGGCCTTCCAAGTAATTTTTGCTGAAGGACAACGGCGATTCCTCGAGTCTATGTCATCCTATGCTCGACAATTTGTCGAACAAGTTGGAAAACCAAAAGTCGATCAAATCAACGGGATCTCTCCGACGGTAGCCATCGAACAAAGGGTTACTAGAGGTTCCAAAAAATCTACGGTTGGTTCCATTACAGAAATCGCTCAATACTTAAGACTTCTCTACGCTCGCCTTGGAGAACAACATAGCCCGCAAAGCGGAAAACCCTTGGTCTCCTCCACTCCTCAGGAAATTTCCCGAATCTTAGCGAAACGGATTCAAAAAATCAGCGGTGTTCGTCTGCTTGCCCCCCTCGTTGTGAATCGCAAGGGCCATCACAAACCGTTGGTTAACTGGGCAAGGGAGCAAGGGTTTATGGAAGTTCGTTGTGATGGAGATATTTTACCCACGCATTCCTTTGAGGGCCTTGACAGGTATCGATTGCACGACATTGAAGTGGTAATGAACCACTGGGTCAAGCCTCCCTCAAGGCCGGTTTTAAACGCTTCGATCGACTACGCTTTAAACATTGGCAAAGGGCGCTGCCTCCTCCTTTTTCCAGATGGTGAAATTTGTTGGTTTTCAACTCGTAAATCAGATCCTTCAACCGGGGAAGCTTATCCAGACCTTGAGCCTTCATTACTTTCCTGGAATTCTCCCCGCGGACAATGTACATCTTGTCATGGATATGGAAGAATTTACGACTGGATGAAAGAAGAACTTCCAGCTAGCGGAGATTGGTGGAAGCTGACCAATGGGGAAACCTGTCCTAGTTGTCTCGGAGAACGCTTAAATCCAAGTGGCCGAAATGTATTTTTACAAGATAAGAATAAAAGATCTCTTTCTTTACCAAAGCTACTTGCCCTTACCCCGGAGGAAATTTCTGGGTTCCTTCAAAACCTCCAAATTCAAAAAGAAAAATTACCAATTTTAGAAGCAATCTTACCCGAAGTTCTCGAGAGGTTATGCTTTATGGGTAATGTGGGTTTGGATTATTTGTCCCTTAACCGTGAAACATCTTCCCTATCCGGTGGAGAATCCCAAAGAATTCGCCTTGCTAGCCAATTGGGCTCGAACCTTTCCGGTGTCCTTTATGTTTTAGATGAGCCATCTATTGGCCTTCACCCCTCGGACAATCAGAAATTAATTGATTCTCTGCGCAAACTCCAAGCCAAGGGGAATTCACTACTTGTGGTCGAGCATGATTTGGAAACTATTTTACAAGCAGACTGTGTTATCGAAATTGGCCCGCACGCTGGAGAGGATGGCGGTCGTGTGGTTGAAGTGGGGAAGCCACTTCAAATTGCTGAAAATGCTCAATCAGGAACCGGCAAACACCTTTCCATAGGAATTCCCCATCCTTTAAAAGGGCAATGGCGTTCTCTGCCTACACTCAATAGCAAAACTTCAAAAGCTTACCTTGAACTCTTGAAAGTTAATTTTCGAAACATCAAAAACTTAAAGGTGAGACTACCCGTAGGGCGACTAATTGTATGTTGTGGGGTATCAGGAGCGGGGAAATCTAGTCTTGTACGAGGCCCTCTTTTTCAGGGGGTTAAACAAGCCATCCAACAACGATCAGGGCATATTAAAGCTGACGGATACGAATTGAAGAATGGCAACATCTTTGCCAAAGCAATCGAAGTCACTCAAAGCCCAATCGGCAAGACTTCTCGTTCCACTCCGGTTACTTATTTGGGAGTCTGGACCCGCATAAGGGAATTGATTTCCACCTTACCCGAAGCCAAGGCTCGTGGGCTTGGGCCAAGTGATTTTTCCTTTAATGTAAAAGGGGGAAGATGTGAAATTTGCAAAGGAGCTGGGAAAATTAAATTGGAAATGAATTTCCTGCCAGATTCATATGTTGAGTGCGAAGAGTGTGCCGGTAAACGATACAAAGACGAGGTCCTTGACTTAAAATGGAGAGGAAAGAATATCGACGAAATTCTTAACCTTACTTTCACCGATGCAGTAGACTTCTTCTCTTTCGATGAATTGCTTAAGGAAACCTTTTCCCTCATGAAAGAAACGGGACTAGGCTATTTGAGATTGGGTCAAACTTCACCAACCCTTTCGGGAGGAGAGGCGCAAAGACTCAAACTGGCATCGGAACTTTCTTCTGGAATCGAACTTAAAGGAAGAAGATTGGGCAAGGTCCAAAAAAACTTTTATGTTTTAGAAGAGCCCACCATTGGGCTTCATTCAAAAGACTGCCAAAAGTTAATACTTCTCCTGCATCGATTAGTAGACGACGGTCACACCGTGGTTGTGATCGAACACGATGTCGATCTCATCGCAGAAGCGGACTTCGTTATTGAATTGGGACCGAAAGGGGGAAAAGAGGGTGGCAAACTCTTACATCATGGAACAATAACATCTTTATTAGAGAAACATAAAAATCCTACTACACGATTTTTACGAAAAGTAGTAAGACAAAATTGAGTCTTTAGAACTTACGGCTTTATTCGCAGAAAGATTTTCTTACCCGCTTTAAGAATTTTGGGGGATGCTGACAGAGTTGCTAGATCAATATCTGGACTGTCTACTTTTTCTCCTTCTAGTTTTACGGCTCCTTGTTTAATCAGTCGGCGAATTTGACCTTTTGATTCAAATAATCCAGATTCTGAAAGGATATTTAAAAGGGTTGGGGGTTGTGAGAAACCTTGAGAAATAGAAATTTCAGGCATGTCTTTTGGGTCTTCTCCTTTTGAAAAAACTTGGGAAAAAGCACTCAGTTCTTCATCAGCTTTTTTAGCACCAAAAAAAACAGAGGTAAGTTCTCGTGCCAATTGTTTCTTAGTCTCCATTGGGTGAGAACGCTTAAGTGCAATCAATTCAGATTCGTCTTTGAGTAATAACAAACGATAATAATCCCACATCACTTCATCGGAAATAGACATAGTTTTTCCAAACATATCCTTTGCCGAATCATTAAAAGCGATGTAATTATCGTAGCTTTTGGACATCTTTTTAGAACCGTCCAATCCGACAAGTAAAGGTAGGGTAATCACCGCTTGCGGGGACAATCCTTTTTCTTTCTGCAAGTTTCTGCCGACTAACATGTTGAAGAGTTGATCATTTCCACCTAATTCAACATCGGATTCCAAGACAATGGAATCGTAACCTTGAATCAACGGATACATAAATTCTACCATGGAAATTGGCTGATTGGATTTAAAACGTTTTTCAAAATCATCTCTTTCTAGCATTCGTGCAACTGTCATACTTCGAGTAAGAGAAAGGGCATCAGCAAAACTCATCTCACCAAACCATTCACTGTTACGACGTACCACAGTTTTAGATTCGTCCAGTATCTTGAAAGCTTGCTCCAGATAAGTAGTAGCATTCTGGTTAACCGCAGACTCGGTTAATTCAGGACGCAGTTCAGAACGCCCACTCGGGTCGCCAATTCGAGCAGTGTAATCACCAATTAATAAAATGGCTTCATGACCTGCATCTTGAAATTGCCTAAGTTTGTTAAACACAACCAAGTGCCCAAAAGTCAAATCAGGTCGAGTTGGATCAACTCCAAACTTAATCTTTAATTTACGCCCCTGCTTTAGATTATCAAGCAATTCATCTTGCCCAATTACAACCTCTGCATTTTCCAACAACTTGTTTTCAATCATTACGAATTTGATCTCTATAAATAAATTGTGCTACTTCTACGAGCGAAGAATACGAAAGACTCATTCTTTTCTGTTATGATTCAGCTTGCAAGAAACCCATGTAACCTTACCAATTTAGACTCTTCTTATAACCCTTACCCAAGAGACAAAATGACCTTAGACATTGGCACAATCGCCCCAGACTTTACACTCAAAACCAAAACACCTGACGGATTAAATGACATTACCTTAAGCGAACACAAAGGCGAATCTAATGTAGTTTTACTCTTTTTTCCTTTTGCATTTACCAGTGTATGCATGGCAGAAGCATGTTCGGTAAGGGACGACCTAAAAGCTTACGATGAATTAAATGCAAAGGTATATGGAATTAGCGTAGATAGTCCGTTTGCACAGGAAGCAATGGCGATCAAGGAAGGTTTAAACTTCCCTTTACTTAGTGACTTCAATAAAGAAGTTTCCCAAAAATACGGCGTGCTATATGAAGATTTCATCGGCTTTCAAGGGGTATCAAAGCGTTCAGCTTTTGTTATTTCTAAAGAAGGCACAGTTGCACTAGCTTGGTCTTCTGATGACCCAAAACAACTTCCTGACTTTGCGCAAATCAAAGGAGTTCTTTAATTTAAAAATCATAGCTTGAAGGGTATTAATAAGTTCATAGAACCCGCAAATCCAGGTATGGTAATCTCTTAATCGTGACTTGCTTTCCCTTTAAAATAATACCTGCAGGCTTCTCCGATTGTGAGCAAGTTAGAGCATAATAGTTTACAGAAGTGGACATTAATTTTCGAGTTCATGTCACACCAGACCGAGCATTCGTAAAGGTTCTTAACAAAGCTTCGTACTTAAATTGTGAACCTCTTCGGCTTTTTTTTGAAGAGCAAGGTAAGAAGGGACAAAAAAGATATGTGATTGATTTTGAAGATTGTTCCAGTATGGACAGTACTTTTTTGGGCATCTTGGTGAGTGTTGCTTTGAAAATCCGCAGTGCTGCCGATGAGGGCAGTATTTCTTTACTCAACTTACGAGGAAGAAATTTAGAAACCGTATGCAATTTGGGGATTCACCAGATTGCAAATGTAAGTTCAGATGAAGTAAAGGATGAAGTGCAGCTTGAAAACCTTGCTATCAAACCTTCCCAATCGAATGCCAACCCCGATACGATATACAAAGCTCACAAGGCACTGATGAATCTTAATGAAAAAAACCTAAAAGTGTTCTCAGATGTCGTTAGCTACCTTGAGCAAAAAAAAGAGGGATAAATTAGTTAGTAGAAAATATGTACCCTTTAATTTGGTTTTTTGGCGGATTGATGATCGGTCTTTGTTTTTGGGTTATTGGCCGGAAACGTTGGCAAATTTCTCGTAAAAAATTATTGCAGCAAAAAAATCAACTCTCACAGGAAAAAAAAATTGCAGTTGAATTCATGCACAATTTGGCTGAGGCCATTGGTGAAGGAGTGGAAAGAAAAGTCCTCTATCAACGAATTGTTCATACTGCTGTTATCACAACCGGGGCAATAAGTGCATGTATTTATGAAAAGCTTCCTAACGGCAGATTAAAGGGAGTCGCAGTTGAAGGACTTTTCCCTCCACAGCGAGCCATCAAGACTAACTCGGAAGAAAAAACTTCTCCGCGTGCACGCTTCATTGAAAAAGTATTAAACTCTGAAATTTTAGAAGCTGGAGAAGGTATTGTTGGACAAGTAGCCAAAACCGGCAAGCCAGTGTTTGTTCCACATGCAATTGAGGATCCTAGAATTATAAGACACGAGGATACCTCTTTATCTGTCCGCTCTATGGTTTTTTCCCCCTTAATTCATGATGACCAAACGATGGGAGTTCTCGCAGTAGCAAATCCTTCCAATGGGCTTTCTTTTTCCGAAACAGACTTTTCGATGATTAATTCATTGGGTGAACAAGCTGCTCTAGCGATCAAAAATTCGGACGCCATGAACCTTCGATTTGAAAAAAACCGAATGGATGGTGACCTTAAGCTTGCTCATGATGTTCAGGAACTTTTCTTGACCCGAGTCTTTCCCCCCAGCAAAGGATTGGAAATCGATGCTAGGTATGTACCTTCGGCTCAAGTAGGCGGAGACTTTTACGACTTTTACAAGCTATCTTCCCATAAGTTTTGCTTATGTATTGCCGATGTCTCAGGGAAAGGAGTGCCTGCATCATTGCTTATGGCCTTATGTCAGACCCACCTTAAGCACTTAGTTCATAAAAATCGATCGCCCTCTGAAGTTCTTGTTCTTTTGAATGAAGAACTTTTTTCAAGAATTCGAAAGGATATGTTCATCACACTTTTCCTTGCCGTAATCGATACTCGTTCTAATAAAATAACCTATGCACGTGCCGGTCACGAACCAGGCTTACTTGTAAAAGCTTCCACCGCTGCTAACGAAGTGGTGGAACTAAGAGGAAACGGTATGGCATTGGGTATGGTCGAGCCGGATTTATTTTCTAGTCTTATCAAAAACGAAGAAACCGATTTTTCCGGCGGCGACTTACTCTGTTTATTCACCGATGGCGTAACTGAAGCTAGTAACCAAGAAAAGGAGGAATTTGGGGTTTCTCGTCTAAAGGATGAACTGATTAAACATGCGGGTCTTGATCCTCAGTCCATCAATCAAAAAATCATTCAGGATTTAAATAAATTTAGTCCACAAAGCCATGATCGAGATGACTTAACTCTTCTTACAGTTAAGCGAGTTTAATTTAGGACTGAATACTAAGTTATTTTTTGTTCATCGAAATCAATCACGTCAGCAAAAGAGCGTAATTCATCGCGGCCTGAGGCACCCAGGCCTTCCTTAATTTCTTGTAATTTTTCGAGTGCCATATCGGACATTCCGATTTGGACCACTCGGCGGTTCCATTCATGAACTCTTAAATCTTTTGGTAAAAGCTCCTTTAAACTATGATTTAATTCTTCTTCGCTTTTAGCCTTTTGTACGCAAGCAATGATCTGCTCAGCTTCAAGTCCTAAATGAAGACACAGAAAGCCATCAAAACCTTTAGTGAAATTCCGTTGGTAGCTTTTGGGTAAAGTCCCTTGCAAATGTTTGCGAATTTTTGCCAAAAACCTGGGCAGGTGAAGGAGGCCCGATGAATGAGCCTCATAAGGGGAGGGGAGGTCTAGTAAAGTAGCTCCGGTCGGTCCGTGAATGATTTTTGAGTCCAAGTTTGTAATATAGTTAAGAAAAGTGTTTTGTGATTGTTTTTAAATTATAAACATGAGCCAAACCAAAAAGACAAAAGTAATTTCAAGAGTTAGTACCTATATACTTTTTCACAAGCTACTTTTTGGAGGAACTTTGGCATTAGCCTGTGTAATGACTTTGTTATCTGTATTGGCACCCTCTGTCATTCAGCAGGTTTTAGACAATGTTTTTACAAAGGGTATTGGGGACGGAACATTACTCATAAAGGGAATTTTCCTAATCGCGGGCATATTTTTTTTGAAAGAATTATTGAACTGCTTTCGGATTCGCATCAACAACAAGCTCGAACAACGTGTGATCTATCGCTTGCGACAAGATCTTCACGACAAACTACTCCGTTTACCAATCAATTTTTATGATCGTCGAAAGAGTGGCGATATTTCATCTCGAGTATTAGAGGATGTACAGAGTGTGGAACGTGCGATTTTAGACGGGACCGAACAAGGAGTGATTGCGGTTCTCACATTAGCCGGTGTATCAGCTATGATGTTTTTTCAAGAACCAAGACTTGCGATTATTGTTTTTCTACCCCTCCCCATTTTGGGATGGATGGCCTATCAATACGCCCGTGTATCCAAGAAAAACTGGCGAGCTGTTCGCGATAAATCTGGCGAACTCAACTCCCTTTTGGTCGAAGATATTCAAGGCAATCGATTAATTCAATCCTTCGCACTTATGCTTCGCGAACGAAAAAGGTTTGCAAAGGTTGCTCGGGAGCTCGAAAAGGTTTCACTAACCGCGATGTATCGCTGGTCCATTCAAGGCCCAGGGGCTAGCTTTACTTCCTCCTTAGGGATTCTTGGGGTGGTTGGAATGGGTGCTTACTTGCTCGAAACTGATCCAGCATTTTCAAATGGCCAGTTCTTCGCGTTCCTACTTTATGCCAATATGTTTTACGAACCAATTAGACAACTTGTTGGAATTAATAATCTTGTCGCTGCAGGAAAAGCCTCGGGCGAAAGAGTTTTTGAAATCTTAGACGCTCCTATTGAGGTCGAAAGTCCTACCCACCCAGTTCCATTCCCTCTTATCGAGCAAGAAATTAAATTTTCCAAAGTAAGTTTTTCTTATGCTGAAAGAAGCCCTGTGGTTAAGGACCTATCCTTTACCTTGGCGCACGGCTCAACCACCGCTTTAGTCGGGCCCACAGGAGCCGGCAAGAGCACAATCGCTAGTCTGTTACTTCGTTATTATGATGTGGATGAGGGAAAAATTACCATTGGCGGAAAAAATGTAAGCCAGCTCTCATTAAGTAATTTAAGAACTCATATTGGCTTGGTTTCTCAAGACCCCTTTCTCTTCGATACATCCGTCAGGGAAAATCTACTCTTAGCATCCGAAAATGCGAGCGAAGATGAATTACAACGAGCCTTAAAAGCAGCTCACGCATGGGAATTTGTTAGGCTATTACCTGAAGGTATGAATACTTTAATTGGAGAAAGAGGGGTAAGATTGAGCATGGGCGAAAAACAACGACTTACCCTTGCCCGAGCTATGCTAAAATCTTCCCCAATCCTCATTTTGGATGAAGCCACATCAAGTGTGGATGTAGATACAGAACGACAAATCCAACAAGCTCTACATGATTTAATTAAAGATAAAACAACACTTATTATTGCCCATCGACTCAGTACCATTCGTGAGGCTGATGAAATTATCTTTTTAGAAAAAGGGCAAATTCTTGAAAAAGGTACGCACCCAGAATTGATGATGCTTGATGGAGCTTATGCTAAATACTGCAATTTGCAGAAAAAACTGGTTTAAAAGACTAACTCTCTTGGCCTGCCTTGCAGAGGATTATTCGCAAAAAATTAAAAAACAAATATGGAGTGAAAAGGAAGGCTAGGCTTCGTAAGAAAAGCAAACTGAACTCTCCCAATGGGCCGTAAACAATTTGTTCTGCCCAAACTCTTAGAGTTGTGCTCTCAAAAAAACTTATTCCGAGAGCAAGTCCCAAGTAGTACACCATCAAAGGCCAAACTGTAAAACCAACGGAAATGAATAACAGTGCAAACCAAAGTTCTTTTGACCAGTTCATCTTAAGTAATAAATTACAATTACTATAGCATAAATAGGGAACTGCAAATACATCTCATGCTTAATTTCATTCACTGAACAGCAAAGTTGGCGAACAACAGATAACAGGGAAACTAAAAAAGAATATTCTTATTCTTAAATTGGTTTGCTTCTATGAAAGCCTTGTTCTTTGGTAAGTCTTTACAATGAACCAAACTGATAAAGAAGTCATTTCAATTTTCGAAGAAACGCAAGCTCTGCTCAAGGGTCATTTCATTTTACGTTCGGGATTAAGAAGCGAGCATTTTTTCCAATGTGCCCAGGTTTGCCAGCATTTAGATAAAGTCAATAGACTAGCTGAACTGCTTATCGAAAAGATTCCTTGGAGTCAGGTTGATTTAATAATTGCCCCTGCAATGGGTGGGCTGGTAATTGGCCAAGAAATGGCAAGGCAACTTGGCTCTCGCTTCATTTTTTTGGAAAAAGTGAACGACAAGCTTGCCTTGAGAAGAAACTTTATGATTCATCCGAAAGACCGAGTACTTTTAGTTGAAGATGTCGTGACCAAAGGTGGAAGGGTTCGGGAAGCAATCAACATAATAAACAAGCATCCCTGTGATTTTTTAGGTGCTGTATCCCTGGTGGATCGTAGTGTTGAGCCAATCAATTTCGGCATTACCTTTATGTCTCTTCTGAAGATGAATTTTCCGACTTATTCAGTAGATCAGTTACCCGAACATTTGCAAAGTATACCGGCTACCAAACCCGGAAGCTAAACTGAGTAGTATACATAGTTTGGTTCCAAAATTATTTAAAACTGAATAATGCAAATTACGGAATGCGATATGCAAGAAATCTGTAATTTCCACGATACCAAACATAAAAGCGATTAATTCCGGAATATAGGTTTTCAGAAACATCGCCCACATCAAGTATCTGAGAACCATTAATTTCAACTAGGACCACACCCTTTTTGAATGTTTCATTTTCTCCAGAAGAACGAGAAACTAAAACACCTCTAACAGAATCGGGTATATCAAATTCTTCTCGGTTTTGAAGGGTGAGGGCTGTCAAATCAAGACCTGGAATAGGAACAATTCCCTCCGACATTGACCCAAGAATTGCATAGAGAGTTTCGGATTCTCCATTTCTTAAAACTTCGATTTGAATTTGAGCCCCTGGCAAAGTTTGAGAAATGGCTACCCTCGCTTGGTTTACTGAATAAACGAGTTTTTTTCCTACTTTTACAATCTTATCATTAGCCAAAAAGCCTGCCTCGTCCGCCGCACTTCCAGAGACCACACTAGCAACAACTGCAGCATTTCCATTCGAATCTGGCTCTAAGGATACTCCTAAAAAACCTCTTCGTATTTTACCTTCCTCCATGTAATCAGTGAGTGCCCGGCGTACCATATTAACAGGTATTGCCAGTCCAATTCCTATACTGGCTCCAGTTTGTGAAATAATGGCCGTATTAATACCAACCAATCTTCCTCGTGCATCTAAAAGAGCTCCGCCAGAATTACCCCGATTGATAGATGCATCTGTTTGAATAAAATTTTCATAAGCACCATCTTCGCGAAGAATCCCTAATTCCGATTTTCTTGTGGCAGATACAATGCCCATAGTTACTGTCATCCCAATTCCAAGTGGATTACCAACGGCAAAAACCACATCACCGACTTGTAGCTGATCGCTATTCGCAAGTGTGGCAAAGGGGAGTTCTTCGTCAGCTTCGATTTTGAGTACAGCAATATCTGTAGTGTGGTCATAGCCAATGATTGTTGCAGGGTAATCCTTTTGCTCGCCAAGCTTAACCACCACTTCTTCCATTAACTCTCCGGTTCTTGGATCTGAGATGACATGCGCATTTGTTACCACATGACCTTGCGGAGAAACGAGCACGCCAGAACCTATTCCAGCAGGTACTTTTTCTTCTTCTATCCTTGGCTGATTTGTTCGTGGGAGCCCATAATAACGCCTAAACCAATCTTCGATTGGATTACCTGCACCGGGATATAATCTTCTGACAACTTGTTGGGTAGTAACCGCAACTACTGCTGGAGTAGCTTTACCGAGGATGCTCGAGTAACTCTGTATAGGATTTGCCGCCAACCGATCAAGGTCGGTCTCATCAACTTTAAGTGAAAATCCTTTTTTTTCTCCAAACGCGTTCCAAACAATAAGGAAAAAAGAAATCCAAGCTAACTTGTAATTTAAAAATATAATCTTTTGACGCATCAAAAGTAGAAGCGAAATTGGTAAGCAAAATTGTCTTGGAAATACCTGAATTCTGTAAACTTAAATCTAGAATCCCTTAACTTCAAATAAACTCGATATGCTACTGTCGGTATGTGTCCTTTGAATTGCTTCCCCAAGCAAAGGAGCCACACTCAATTGAGTAATAGGTAAATTATCTACCTGCATATTTACAGAATTGGTGGTAACTAATTCATCCAAGTGACCTTGTTGTAAGCGCTCTTTCCCGGTTTCATTAAGCACGCAATGGCTAATTACCGCAGAAACTCTCTTGGCCCCACGCTCTTTCAAAAGCTTAGCTGCTGCGGTCAAGGTACCAGCTGTTTCAGTCATATCATCAATAATTAAAATTTCTCGACCTTCCACTTCGCCAACTAAATTGGTTGCCTCTACCGTACTTGCCCCTGTTCTTCTTTTTGCTACAAACCCTAATGGACAACCCAGTACCTCAGCGTAGGCACTGGCCATTTTCATACCACCTACATCAGGAGTGAAAATGGTCATATTTTCCGTATTTCGATTTCGCATATAATCAAAAAACACGGGGGAGGCATATAGATGGTCAACTGGAATATCAAAGAATCCCTGAATTTGCTGGGCATGCAAATCCATCGTAAGTACTCGGTTAGCTCCAGCTGCAACCAAAAGGTTGGCGATCAATTTTGAGGTGATTGGAACACGAGGTTGATCTTTACGATCTTGCCGGGCATATCCAAAAAAAGGAATAACCACAGAAATTCTCGCAGCAGATGCCCTTCTTGCGGCATCTATCATGATCAGTAATTCCATGATATTGTGATTTGCTGGGGAATTAGTCGACTGGAGAAGGTAAACATCCATTCCCCGTATATTTTCGTTGTACCGAACGAAACTTTCACTATCGGGAAATGAAGTAACTAAGGCATCTCCTATTTCCATATCCAAGTAGGCACATATTTCTTTTGCCAAAGGGAGGTTCGAATTACCGCTAAAAATCTTTAGGTTAGTACCGTTTCGCATTTCTTTGTTTACTCTTTGCTTTTTTCTTGGGCAAACCTATTGAAAAGATCTGGCAATTTTCTTTGTAATACAGAAATCCTTTGAGCCAAATGAAAGGGAAGGGCAGGGTTACCTTTAAGAAATGCCCCTGGCTCTACATCTTTAGTTATACCAGCTTGGCCAGCAATCTTTGCCCCTTTTCCAACTTTTAAATGTCCCGCAAATCCAGCCTGTCCGCCAACGATTACTTCATCCTCAATAAGCACGCTTCCACTTACTCCAACTTGAGCAACGATCAGACAATTTTTACCAATTTTGACATTGTGACCAACTTGAACCAAGTTATCAAGTTTGGTACCTTGACCTATCTTGGTTTCTTCAAACCTAGCTCGATCGATACAAGTATTTGCCCCAACTTCTACATTATCTTCGATGACAACCTTTCCAAGATGAGGAATTTTTTGATGACTTCCATCACCCTGATCAAAGCCATAGCCTTCAGAGCCCACTACAACTCCTGCATTCAAAATTACTTGTTTACCTATCTGGCAGCGGGCCAACAATTTAACTCCTGGATAAAATACACTGCCTTCACCGATCGTTGTACCCATTCCAATGTGGCAATGAGTATTGATCGTGCAATTTGGACCGATGATAGATTCATGCCCAACATAACTAAATGCACCGATAGAAGAACTGTGATGAACACTAGCACTCTCCTCTATAAATGATGTTGGGTGAATCCCTGGTGCTGGTGCTGGATATAATTTTCCTTCTAATAATTCGCAGACTTGAGCCAAAGCTCGTGAAGGGTTTTCCAATCTTATAAATAGTTGGTTGCTTGAGGGCTTACCTTGAAAATCATTGGGCAAAAGAATTACACTGGCGTTACAGGGTTCAACCTGGCTTTTATATTTTGCATTACCCAAGAATGAAAGATCTCCGACCTTCGCATCGCGAAGATTGGCAATGCCATCTAATTTCCCGATAGATGTTTGACCTGATTGAATTGCACCAGGAAATAAATCGATTAATTCCGATACATTTATGCTAAGACTCACTGTTTTTGCTTAGCTCGTGTAGAAAAAGTGTGCTACTTTTTTTGCGCGTTTAGTGTGACAATAACTTCCTCAGTGTAATCGATTTGATCTGAGGAATAAAATACTCCCAACTGGGTTTCCGAGGAATTAAGAACCAAGTCTAAACCCTTTGCTTCTGATACTTTCTTAATGGCAGTTCGAATATCCTCTAGGTGCTCGACCAAGAGATTTCTTTGTCTTTGTGCAATAGTTGCTTTGGCTCTCTTATCGTAGGCTACCATATCATCCTGCTTTTCCTTAGCCACGGTTACCTTGGCTTGATATTTTTCTTTCAAGGTCGCGGTGTCGATATTTGGGTTCTTAAGCTTTTCTTCCATTTCCTTTAGTTCATTGACGATTTTTCCCATTTCATCGCGAAAAATCTCTAACTCTTCCATCGCTACTTGTTTGGATTTATCCAAGCGTTCACGTGCATCCTTAACCTTTTGATAGCCATCAAAAACTTTTTGCACATCTACAACTCCAGTTTTCTGAGCTTGGGCACTTTGAACAAAAGTGAAGAGGGTAATAAAAAGGAGATAATAAAATGTTTTCATATATGTTTATAATGCAGATAGTGGATAGATGTTGGCAATAATACTTTAAAATCTTGTACCGCCAGAAAAGTGAAATTGGGTGGAAGCACCGCTCTTACTTGGGTCCGACAAGGGGAAACCGAGGTCTAGGCGAAGAGGCATACCCATAACCATAATACGAATGCCGAGCCCCCAATTATCATGCCAGCCTTCTGTATTTGAACCCGGTGCAAATTTAAAATCTCCACTACGAAGAAAACCTCCATCGTAAAAGAATGCAAAGCGCAAAGGATCGGCGACCTTGAAAGTATATTCCAAACTTGCATAGGAAAATGAATTTCCACCCACTGGCTCCCCTTCTACATTTGGCCCAGCCTCTCGATAATCCCAACCTCTTAAATTGTAAGGGCCTCCCAAGAAAAACTTTTCAAAGAATGGTACATTCGCGTCGTCCCCATCAAACTTTCCAAGGGTTCCGGTTCTTCCTGACACGGACAACACTTGTTCCATAGCATCGAAAGTTTTAAAAAATTGAACACCTTGTAATTCAAAACGACCATAGTCTGCATCTCCCCCCAAAATACCCCCGGCAAATTCCTTGCGAATCGATACTAAGCTGCCCTCGGTTGGAAAAAGAAGGGTATCTCTAGTATCTCGGCTCAAGGTAAGCCCAACTTTGGAAATTGTACGTTGAATCTCGTTTGTACTAGAATTATACGCAGGGTCCCCTTCATTGGGGTCCCATATAAATCTTGTTCTGTCAGATGATATATCAATATCCTCAATTAAAACATCCTCAAAACTGTAAAATAACCGTCCCTCCACCAACTCGAATAATCTCTTACGAAAATAGACTTCAAAGCCTGCCCGCAGTTCATCATAGTATGAACTTTGATAATCTGATTTTTCTCGAAAAACTTCAAAGCCTGCAGCCACTCGACGGTTGAGAAACCATGGTTCCTCAAGGGCTAAACGGACTTCATTGCTCTTGGAACCAAGTTTCAAACGAAGTCGGAACTTTTGGCCGTCACCCTGCAGGCGGTGAGGCGCCCTCCATTTCATAATATCAAAATTACCCTGACGAAACTCTGCATACATCATGGCTTTTTCCAAAGTACTAAAACCCACTCCAAATGAGACATGACCAGTACGACCTTCGTCAACATCTACAATCATATTGCGTCGAGAATTTCTTAATTCCGGGTCACCAGATGCAATTGGTTCGTCGCTAATTGAAACTCTTTCGAAAAGCTTGGTGTTTTTCAGCCTTGCTTCGCTTGTTTCCATCCGAGTTAAATCAAAAGTCTCACCGGGTGCCAATGCAAGCTCCCGAATAAGAACAACCGTTTTAGTTTTCTCATTCCCTCTAACTTCGATGGAATTTACTGAAAACTTATTATTTTCCGTTATCTCAAATACTAAATCTATTTGGTTATTCACGAGGTTTGGTTTTCTTTGTATCCGGATTTTGGTGTCCAAATAACCTCTATTTCCATATATTTTTCTTAAGCGACTCCTTTCACTGGAAAGTAAAGTAGGGGAGTAAGGCTTACCAGTAGTGATTAAGGAATCATTTAACAAATCATTGCTATCAATAATGGCTTGTCCAAATACATTTTGAGTACCGAAATAAGACCTAGATCCTTCATTAATCGGGATTTGAAGATCAATTCTATTCGAGCCAAATGGAGTTATGATGATTTTTGATTGGTTTATTTTAACATCTAAAAAGCCCTCATTTCGATAGATCTGTAATATTTTATCGATATCGTCATCTAAAACGCGCGGTAAATATTTTGACCTTTTTGACCAAAATCTCCAAAAGCGCCATGGAGCCGTTTCCATAGCATCAAGCAGTTCTCCACCATCCAATGCATTGTTACCTGAAAAATGGATTCGTCGAATTTTTCGTAATTCATTTTCTTCTATGAAAAAACTTAAGATTTTTTTATCGGGTTCATCTACACCTCGAAGAACTTGATAAGAAACATCAGAGTTCCAAAAACCCTTTTCTAGGTAGAGGGTCTTCAAACTTAATATGTCCGATTTAACTTTTGCCTCATCGTATAATTCTCCAACTTTTGCAGAAATGGATTTTAAAAGTTTTTTATCTGATAGCTCGTCATTTCCATTAAAACGGATTTCTTCAATCCTTGGCTTAGTAACTACTTTGAAAACGAGAGCGACATCATTGTTTTTGGAAGAAACAGGATCTTTAAAAACCTTAACATCTCTAATGGAACCAGTTTCCATGAGGTTTCGAATCGATTTATCTATTGATGATGTTTTATAACGATCACCTTCTTGAATTTGCAAATTTTGTTTTACATATGACTCCCCTACAGTGGGGGGACCTGAAATTTGAATTTTTATACTCGAGATCGTCTTACCCCCCGAATAAGGATCGGCAATAAGAGTCGCAACGCATACCGAGAAAAATAATAAGAATGTAAATAGTCTCATATCCAATCTAATTCAAACGGTGGTCTTGTTGCATACTTTCGAATCGAGTGAATTTACGCCTAAATGCAAGATTGATTTTTCCCGTGGGACCATTTCTTTGCTTTGCTAATATCAATACAATAGGTTCGAAATCTTCTTCTTCACTTGATTCAGTCTCCCCATCATGGTCCATTTCTCTAATATCCTCACCCTTCCTTTGTTTACCGAGAAGCATAACTACATCAGCATCCTGCTCGATTGCTCCTGACTCGCGCAAATCTGAGAGTCTTGGATCCCTGCGTTCTTTTTCGGAGTCACGGTTTAATTGACTTAAAACCAATACAGGCACCTCCAGTTCCTTAGCCATTGCTTTGAGTCCACGAGATATTTCAGATATCTGGTTCTCTCGAGAAAAAACTCTCGATTCTGTTGAGATCAACTGGAGATAATCAACCACTATAAAATCTAGCTTATTACGCATTTTTAACCTTCTTGCCTTTGCCCTAATTTGGTTAATACTTAAACCACTAGTATCATCCACCCAAAGGGAGGCCTGTTGAAATTCTTTGCTTGTTTGATGTAGATTTTCGGCCTGACTGCGAGGGACAAAACCTTTTCGTAGGTCATTCATATTCACACGAGCTCTTCCACATATCAATCTCATCGCAAGAGATGTGGCACTCATTTCCAAACTAAAAACAAGGGCATGCCTGGGCTGATCCTGGTATTGTGCATTAAAAGCAATGTTTTCCACGATATTCATGGCAAGACTGGTCTTCCCGACCGATGGACGAGCAGCCAAAACGATCATTTCTCCAGGTTTGAAGCCATTAGTTAAACCATCTAAGTCAGAGTATCCGGTAAAAACACCATCTGTTTCCTCGCGAGAAAGCATGCGCTGGATTTGTTCCATCGCGTGTTGAATAGGTTCTCTGAACGGAATGGAAGCACGAAGGTTTTGATCATCACCCAATGAACAAACTCTTTGTTCAAAATTTGCGAGAAAATCTTCTACATTACTTGGTTGGCGGTTTGCTCCGTCAATCATTTCAAAAGCCATGTAAATACATTTTCGAAGCAGAGATTTTTGCTTCACTATATCTAGCCAAAAAGAAGCATGAGCCGTAGTATCAATTCGTCCAGCCAAGCTAGTGATTCCCTCTTGCCCACCAGCTAATTCTAAATTGCCATTAGTTTTTAGTTTTTCCGCCAAGACAATCTCATCAGGTTCAATCGTTTCCTGATGAAGATCGAGCAGAGCATCAAAAATCATTTGATGCTTGGTAAAATAAAAATCTTCTGGTCTGAGTGCTTGCTCAATACAATTGCTCATCACTTCACCTGAAGCGTCAACAATACAAGCTGCTAAAATTCCTTGTTCCGCATCAAGGTTACTAGGTAGTGCCTGCCCTTCAATCTTTTCAAGTGAACGACTGCCCACCTTCCTATCAGAAGATGAATCAGAATAATCCTTCGCGTTTGTAGACAGGGACGAAACAGTCGACATTAGTTTCCTTCCTTCTACGCTGATTGAAGGTAAATTATTCCTCTTCCTCGATGGGGTTTTCCGAAACTACTTCGACTTTCAATTCCGCAGTGACCTCCTTCGACAGAGACAAAGGCACAATTGTTTGGCCGAGATTTTTGATGGGAGCAAAATTATTAAAGTGCTTTTTATCAAGTGAGAAGCCTTTCTCACTGACCTTCTCTATAATTTGAGAAGCAGTTACAGAACCGAACAGTTTACCTCCAGATCCTGTTTTAACAGCAATCGCAATAGAAAGACCTCCAATTTTAGAAGCAACATCTTGAGCGTTTTGCAATTCCTCTGCCTCTCTGGCTGCACGAGCAATCTTGAGGGAATCTAAGCGTTTCTTGTTAGCTTGATTAAGGGGAACCGCAATACCTTTAGGAAGTAAAAAGTTTCGGGCGTAGCCGGGGCGAACCTTGACTACATCACCTTCAGTTCCGAGGTTGTCGACTTTTTCTAAAAGTAAAATTTCTGTTTGAGCCATTGTTATAGTTTTTGGAGGGTTAAAAGGGTACGTCTTCGTCCAAGTCAGGTTCTGAGGGAGGTAAAGTTTGTTTGGGAGAGGCGGGGGATTCCGTTTGCCGATCGGGTTGGATATTTTTAGTGGGCATACTCGAACCCGAATCTGATTTCCCGGCATCTACAAATTCGAAGCTATCTAGTACAACTCGGATAGCACTACGCTTTTCCCCTTCTTTGGATTCCCATTGATCAAGCTTTAGTCGGCCTTCAACGAAAATCGACCTGCCTTTGGTGAAAAACCTCCCCACTGCCTCGGCCCTGGGCCCAAAACATTCAACCTCGATAAAAGTTACTTCTTCACGCTTATTTCCTTCGGAGTCTTTGAAGTTTCTATTAAGAGCAAGCCCGAAATTACAAACAGGCCTACCAGAAGACAGCATCTTTACCTCTGGATCGCGGGTAAGATTGCCAATTAAGAGGACTTTATTAAGAGAAGCCATGGAGAATCAAAGATACTAACTACTGCACTCGATTAAGATACGATCAACCTTTTTTTCAAGTCGCAGTTTTTCCTTAATTTTTTGCGGGGTTTCTGCAGTCCCTGAAAGCTCAAACTGAAGATATGTGCCTCGAGAAATCTTTTTTCTGGAAGGATAAGCAAAGTCATGTTGACCAAGCTCCTGCACTTTAGTTACTTCCCCATCTGATTGGGCAATCACTTCACTAAGCTTTGGTATCATTTCACTGGTCGATCCATCGCTTCCGCTTGGATCAACAACGATGGTGGCTGAGTAGTTTCTGGATGTCATAGTAGTGTAGGTTTATTTAAAGGGT